>ENA-UEQA01000275-UEQA01000275.1-human-gut-metagenome-genome-assembly--contig:-NODE-275-length-25952-cov-11.476097_pt1 | contig 25952 bp, 24 predicted proteins | sample MGYA00242936_ERZ507937 | MGnify/ENA primary metagenome ERZ507937 (study PRJEB26167, sample SAMN06115468) | human gut metagenome | host: Homo sapiens | place: China:Chongqing | collected 2016-06-16... | reverse complement strand
TTTGATTTTTAAACTTTTAGTGCTCTAGTTTCGCAATTTTTCAGGATAATTCATGAGTATTTGGAGAGGTTAATAGCCTTTTTACGCAAATCCTTAACTTAATTTGGGGTTAATTACGGTAAAAACGCGTTCCATTATTGACGAATCGTAGGAATTCCTTAGGGTGAAAATTAATCATCCCTTCGATGATTGCCTAGCTTCTGCATGGTTCACGTTACTAAGGTTAGTTGGAAAGAGCTTATGGCAAGGTTCACTCAAAATTGGTACGTATCGATTGTTCAAGGTAAAAACAATGCGAACTCGACAGGAGCCATTTTTTCTAAAGTTCCGGTAATGCCTTGGATCCATCATCGCCTTCATCCGGTGCTGGTGAGGATTTTCTTGAGATTAGGTCTTTCCAAAACGCTGAAAGAAGAAAGAGTATTTTCTCCGGGTGAACGTGTTGACCACGTGGTCCTCGCTACTAGAGGCGTGACTGCTCGTGCGATCGGCTCAACAAAAGGAGACAGTCCTGCAATTGCGCTTTCCACACCTGGTCATTTGGCGGCCGGTAACTTGAATTTCTTCTCCTGACGGCCCGAGCCGGACACTACTTAGCGATCACAAATGCCGAAGTCGCTTATGTTCCGCGGAATATTTTGGCGGAACTCGCCAAGCAAGACAGTCTAATCAACGAACTGCTGCAAGTTCAGTTTGAACTTGCCAGTCTCTCTGATCGAGTGGGCGTCTGCTGTTTATCGCTATTGAGTAAGGAAGACAAGCTAAAGGCATTTACTTCGACTTGGGCGCTCAACTTCGGCACAAGGTTTTTAACAGAGAAGGCCGAAAGATGATTCGAATGCCGGTTCCTTTGACGAGAAAATATCAGGTTCTGGTCACTAACTGCTCTTCGGTTTGGCTCGACAAAGTACTTCATAACTGGGTTCGGGAGAAAAAATGGGAGCGAGACTGAGAATTCGTACTCGTGAGTCCCGAGCTTTTGGACCGTACTACCGCTGGCTGAGAGGATGTATGGATGAAGCGGATACCTACAACTACCCCAAAACTTTGTCTGAGCAAATCTTTTTCGAAAGTAATCCTGCTTGATCGTACTTTTTTCTGATCTGAAATACTAAAAAGCCTTGAAGACAGAGAAGTCTCCAAGGCAAAAATCACTTATCACGCTGTTTCTACGTTAGAAACGCTGAGCCAAACCGGCACCGAGACCCGAATTTTCCTGCGTCTCGTTCTAGGCGAACCGATTTCACATAGATAAAAATAGGCAAAGGAGCCGTCTTTTTGTGCCAAAGGCGCAGTCGGCAGAAACATTTCTTAAGCCGACGCTTTGTCGTTAGAATCCTTTTTCAAGTTCAGGCGGCAATACAGCCGGTCTTGATTCAACTTCAATTTTCCATGCGGTGTTTCTGTGCTTTTTCGTTATTGCGTCCCTAAGGCTGTTTCGTCGACCGAGTTTTATCCGATTCCCTATTACGAATCGGTTTATCTGGAAAACCAATGCTTCACGATTGAGGCTGATAGCCAATACCAAGCGGACGAAAAAGCTTATCGTTTTCTCGCCAATCTGCAGAAGAAACATGATTTGGCTTACGAGAAGCTTTTGGATGAACAGGGCATCCGCTTTCGTAAAAGAGAGGAAATCATTGAGCGTCGTCCGATTTATCTGAGAGATCTTCGAAGGCCCGGAGATCTGGATACTTTCGGAAGTCAAAAAGATCCCAAAGTTTGGAATGAATATCGTCTGAACGATTATTACCGGGAAACAGAGCTCCCTGAAAACTTCCAAGTCTCAGGCTACCGCTATGAACAGAATCCGTCGGGAGGCCAATACCGTTTCTTCAGGCAGTTAACGGATCATCAGTTTGCCTACGGACTGGTCTTTCTTTTGATTGTTGTTCTGTTAATTCTGCTTCTTCCCCAGTTCCGCGGACTCGGAATGCTGGATGTGCTTAATTTGGATTGATATTTTTAGTACCTGAAGGCCGAAATCAAATATCTCCACTCTGAGCGATCTTAGGACTTTGTTAGCAACCTCAGCAATTACAATCCAGCATAAATAGGATCAACATTAATTAGTTGAGGCTCAAAATTACTGCGAAGAATAAAACCACACAGAAGTCTGCGTTGACTTCTGCTAAGCCGCAGCGTGCCATCCTGGCTGCCGGAGTGGAAGCGGCTGAAAAGGCAATTGAACGGGAATTGAGGACGGCCGGATTCCCGATGGAAATGGACGACCTGAAAGAGTATGTGATGCTTTCTCATAAAGGCATCTCCTCTGAGGTCTTTGATCGCGCTTTCAATAAATTGAAAGAGGCAGGAAGAATCTTTACGAATCGGGAAGACATTGTTCTCCTGACCTCTTCTGCCAAACTTCATACCGGCGTGGTGCAGGGACACCGTGACGGATTCGGATTCCTGATTTGCGAAGAAGACGTTCCCGATATGTACATCTCTCCGGAAGAAATGACCAAAGTTCTTCCCGGAGATATTGTTGTCGCTAGAGAAGCAGGAACCGACTACAGGGGTCGAGTTTTAGCCAATATCGTCGAACTTGCCGATCGCAAGTTAAAACGCATTGTCGGCCGCTTTGAACTGAGACGCGGCGTCGGAATTGTGGTGCCTGAAGACGCAAGAATTTGCAAAACGATCTTAATTGCACCGGGCCGCTCTTTAGGCGCAACGCCTTCTCAGATCGTCGTGGCCGAACTTGAAGATAAAGGCCTTCTCACTAATAGTCCTGTCGGCCACGTAGTCGAAATTTTGGGAACGATCGACGAGCCGGGAATGGAAACAGAAATCGCGGTTCGTAAATTCGATCTTCCCTACAAGTTCTCCGAAGAAACAAAGAAAGAAATTAAGCGTTTCTCTGACTCTGTAACGAAGTCCGATCTTCGAGATAGAGTAGACCTCCGTGATATTCCGTTTGTGACGATTGACGGCGCAGATGCCAAAGACTTCGACGATGCTGTTTACTGCTTACCTGTGGAAGAAGGCAAATTCCGTCTGCTCGTAGCCATTGCCGATGTTTCTCATTACGTCAAACCCGGTTGCTCTATTGATAAGGACGCTCAGTTAAGAACAACGAGTGTCTACTTCCCGAGACGCGTTATCCCGATGCTGCCGGAAGAGCTTTCTAACGGCTTGTGTTCTTTGAATCCGCAGGTTGACCGCTGCACCATGGTGTGCGACGCGATCATTGGCGCCAACGGATTGGTAGAAGCCTACCAGTTCTACCCAGCTGTGATTCGTTCGGCGGCACGACTGATTTATGACAATGTTTGGGCCGCACTCTGCAACCCGAACGGTCCTGAAGCCAAGGTCATGGAACACGTGCTTGGCAACGTCCAGGATCTCTATGATCTTTACAAGAATCTGATCAAGAGCCGTGAATTGCGCGGCGCGATGGATTTTGAGACGGTTGAAACTTATATTGTCGCCAATGAGCAGGGCAAGATCGAACAGATTCTGCCGCGCGAACGCAATGACGCTCATCGCCTCATTGAGGAAATGATGCTGGTGGCAAACACCTGTGCAGCCGACTTCCTGCAGAAGAATAAGGCTCCGTGTCTCTACCGTGTCCATGAACCGCCCAGCCAGGATCGTCTGGAAAAAGCCAGGGCAACTTTGGCGCCGTTCGGCGTGACGCTGCCCGGCGGAGATTTCCCCACTCCGGGAGACTATGCCAAGGTGCTGGAATCGATCGCTGATCGTCCGGATAAGGCAATGATTCAGACGATTTTGCTGCGCTCCATGCAGCAGGCCGTCTACAGCCCGCATAACGTCGGTCACTTCGGCCTGGCTTATGACGCTTATACGCACTTCACCTCACCGATCCGCCGTTATCCTGACTTGCTGGTGCATCGCGCTATCCGAGGTATCTTACGGCGCCGGAAATACGTGCCGAAGATTTTGGTTGAACCCAATGAAGCGGATGTTCCGGTTCAGACAAGAGAAATCATCTGCAAGGCAAAACCCGATGACAAGAAGAAGGTTGCGCATATCGACTTGTGGGAAAAGCTCGGCCTTCTGTGTTCTGCCCATGAACGCCGTGCCGATGAAGCCAGTTACGATGTAATGGCTTGGCTGAAATGCAACTATATGCAGAAGAAACTCGGCCAGGTCTTTAAAGGCGTGATTTCGGGTGTAAGTCCCTTTGCAATCTTTGTGACGCTTGAAGACTTGTATGTCGAAGGCGCGATTCATATTTCCGGCCTTGGGGATGATTACTTCGTCTTTGACGATAAGTCCAATGAAATTTACGGCGAAGACTCCGGGTTGCGTTATCGCTTGGGCGACGAGCTCACTGTTAAGGTTGCCCGCTGCGATCTCGACGCAAGAAGAATAGAATTCGCTTTGGTTTCGAAGAATCGTCAAAGCAGGCCGAAGACCGAAGCCAAAAGGAAAACCGTAAAATCTTCTGCCGCGCCGCGTAAGCCGGCAGCGAGAAAAACGAAGAAAGCACCGTCTGTTGCAAAGAAACGCTCATGAAAAAAGAAGATACAGTCCTAGCCGGCTTCCATGCCGTGTCCTCGAGAATGAAACGCGATTCTTCGTCGATTCGCATCGTCTACTATGATCCGAAGCGCCGCGATCAGCGTATGCGCAGGATGATTGAAGAGATTGAAAAGGCCGGCATTCGTTTGATGCAGGCCGACAACAATCGCCTGGACGGCTTTTCTCATGAAGTTCCGCATCAGGGTTTGATTGCTTTAGCTGCACCGATCGATATCGGCATGTCCTTCGACACATTGATGGATAATCTCGCCGGTAATCCGCTTCTGCTGCTTTTGGACGGCGTGACCGATCCGCGCAATTTCGGTGCCTGCCTCCGTGTCGCTGATGCGGCAGGAGTATCTGCCGTAATCACGCCGAAAGACCGCTCCGCCACATTAACGGCTGCGGCAGTGAAGGCCAGCGCCGGCGCATCTGAAACCGTTCCGATTGTGCGAGTTACGAATTTGGCGGGTTCGATTGTTGAGCTCGTTGACGCCGGTGTTCCGATCATCGGCACAGCCGGTGAAGCTCAAAAGACCATTTATGAATTTGATCAAAAGGGCGCTTTCGGCTGGGTACTCGGCGCCGAAGGCGACGGTCTTCGTCAATTGACGCGCCGCCGCTGCAGTGACTTGGCGAAGATTCCGATGCTGGGAACGGTCGAAAGTCTGAATGTTTCCGTTGCCGCCGGTATTTGTTTGTTTGAAACCGTGCGTCAGCGTACTGTTGGCTGATCAGTATCCGCCTTAAGCGGAATCTGAAGTTTGCAAAGTCAGAGGTCGTGCTAAATCACGACCTTGATTTTTTGATCTGTTGCAAGTCCTTTCCTACAGATCCCGGCACGGAGCCCTATCTGATGGGAAAAGCGGCTCCTCCATGAAAGACAGGTGTAGCCAATGTGTTTTTTGTAACGATTAACGAACACCGGAGAAATAATTTCTCTTCAGGAGTACTCAAGGAAGGTTCAACTATTAGAAAATTTCTAATAGGTCGATTCGAATAGTAGAAAACGCAGCACACACCATTCAACCCAGATGTTCGTAGAGTAATAGGCTAAGCAAGCAGGTCTCATTTTCATTAAGGCTATTCCTCGACTTGTTTTTCGTAACTAATTTAGTAATCAGGATTTTTTTCTACTGAAAGTGGTGTAGAATCACGCACTTTCTAGTCCTTGTCACACCGGAAGACGCTCCGGGCGACTATTTCCCATAAGGAGGTTCAATGCGTCACTATGAGATTTGCTTCATCGTCCATCCTGATCAGAGCGAACAGGTTCCGGCGATGATTGAGCGTTACAAGGCTGCTGTGGAAAGCCACGGCGGTAAGATTCACCGTCTCGAAGATTGGGGCCGTCGTCAGCTGGCTTACCCGATCGAGAAACTCGTGAAAGCCCACTATGTTCTGATGAACATCGAATGCGGCCCCGAAGTTCTTGAAGAACTCGAAAACAATTTCCGTTACAACGACGCCGTTCTTCGTCACCTCACCGTGAAAATGAAGAAGGCTGAGACAGAACCTTCTCCGATGATGAAGGCTGTCGAGAAAGAAGAAGCCCGTAAGGCTGCCAGCGCTGCTGCTGAAGCTGCTGCTCCCGCACCTCAGGCTGCTGAAGAAGCCCCGGCTGACGCCCAGGCTTAATTTAGGACTGCGAGGTGAACTCGTTCGAACTGGACGGAATTCTTGAAAAGAAAGACGTCATCCGCTACACCTTAGCTTCTGTTCCCATTCTTGACCTGACCATCCGCCATATGTCGGTGGTCCAAGAAGCCGGATCGGATAGAAAACTGAGCTTTTCCGCAGAAGCGGCGGCAGTCGGTCCGGCTGCTAAGGCTCTCAATGAGGTGGAGCTCGGAAGCCGTTTGAAATTCAGAGGGTTTCTGACAACATCTTCGGCGCGTTCACGCAAACTTGTCCTGCATATAACGGAATTCGAAAAGGAGTAAATCATGGCTTTTGGTGCCAAAGGAAAGGGTAGACCTCGTAACCCTAATCAGCAGAACGCGCTTTTCAAGCGTAAAAAATTCTGCCGCTTCACAGTTGATCATGTTGATCAGATCGACTACAAAGATATCGACACACTTCGCGACTTCATCCAGGAAAACGGCAAGATCATGCCGGCTCGCTTGACAGGTACGAAGGCTCACTATCAGCGTCAGCTCGACACAGCAATTAAGCGTGCTCGCTTCCTTGCTCTTCTTGCTTACACCGACAATCAGTAATCGGGGGAAATCAACATGCAAATCATTCTGCTTGAATCTATTCCTCACGTCGGTCAGCTCGGCGACGTCGTCAAAGTTAAAGACGGTTTCGCTCGTAACTACCTGATCCCGACAAAGAAGGCTAAGCGTGCTACAGCAGCTGCGATCGAAGAATTCAAAGCCCACAAGGCTGAACTCGAACGCGCTCAGGCTGAACGTCTTGCTAAGGCTGAAGAGCTCAAGGGCAAGATCGATGGTCTGACCATCACTATCGCTTCCAAGGCCGGCGTCGACGGTCGTCTGTTTGGTTCTGTGACCAACATGGACGTTGCCGAAGCCCTCGAAAAACTTGGTTACGATATCCACAAGAGCCAGGTTCGTACACCGCTGGGTGCTATCAAAGCCGTCGGCGAGTACCCGCTGCAGATCGACCTGCACCACGACATCGTTGCTAATGTCAACGTTCAGGTTGTTGCTGAAGCCTAATTAAGGAAGAAATTCCTGAAGACTTCGGTCTTCAAAATGCCTCTCAGAAATGTCACATTTTTGGGAGGCTTCTTTTTTTCATGTCTCTGCTCTTTCAGCTATAGTTTTCTCATCTGCTTTTGGAAAAAAGGAAGTTCATAAATACGATGCCCGATATTCGCAGCGAAGATCGTGAAGTCCAGCAATACCGCACTCCGCCTTACTCAAAAGAGGCTGAAGACGGTGTTTTGGGCGCACTCCTGATCGATAACAATACGTTCGACTTGATCGGCGGAAAAATCGATTCGGAGGACTTTTATGACTACGGAAACCGCTTAATTTTCGAAAACATTAAGCGCTTGCTCTCGCAGGGAAAGCCGGCCGATATTCTGACGGTCCACGACATCCTGCGTGAGGGCGGTCTCGAAAAAGAGACCGGCGGCCTCGAATATCTCAACCGACTCGCGGATTACAGTCCGGGTGCGGCTAACGTTCTGCGCTACGCGGAAATTATTCGCGACCGTTCGATTCGCCGCCGTTTAATTACAACCGGTAACGACATCATCAATGACTCCATGAATCCCGGCGCTCGCGAAGCCAAGGATTTGTTGGACGAAGCTCAGGCAAAAGTCCTTCGCATCAGTGAGGATTTGTCCCGCTCGTCCAGCGGTTTCCAAAAAATCGACGCGGTTTTGGCCGATTACACGGATCATCTTCGCGAACTCTCCGAGATTGACAACCCGAGCAATGTCTCCGGCACTAGCACGGGCTTCCCGGATCTCGACCGTATGACGAGCGGTATGCATGACGGTCAGCTCATTATCATCGCCGGTCGTCCGGCCATGGGTAAAACCGCGTTTGCTTTGAATATCGCGCTGCACGTCGGCAGCAATCAAGGCTTGCCTGTCGGGGTCTTCTCGCTGGAAATGTCAGCCGAAGAAGTTACCGGTCGTCTCCTCAGCGCCAAGGGAGAAATTCCACAGTCAGAACTCAAAACCGGTCATCTGGAAAACTGGCGCGGATTCTACGACGCCGCCGAATCTCTGGAAAAAGCGCCGATCTTCATCGACGATACCGCCGGTATTTCCATTTTGAATCTGCGCAGCCGCGCCCGTCAGCTGATGAGCCGTGTAGGCGGCAAGCTCGGTCTGATCGTGGTTGACTACCTCCAGCTGATGTCCGGCGAATCCGGCGGACGCAATGACGCGAACCGCGCCCAGGAAATTGCTGAAATTTCCCGCGGCCTCAAGGGTCTTGCCCGTGAACTGAAGGTTCCCGTGATCGCGCTTTCTCAGTTAAAGCGTGAAGTGGATACCCGTCCCAACAAGCGTCCGCTGATGAGTGACTTGCGAGAGTCCGGCTCTATCGAACAGGACGCCGACGTCATCATCTTTCTGTACCGTGAAGTCGCTTATCAGCAGAAGACGGACGACATGGGGGAAGACGGTCAGCCGATGCCGGCGGTGGATTCCAATGCGCCGAGCGATGCCGAAGCAATTATCGCCAAGCAGCGAAGCGGTCCGACCGGTACCGTGAATCTGATCTTCCAAGGTATGTATACGCGTTTTGTCAGCAGAGCCACACAGGCACAAATGCACGCAGGTTATTAATCAATGCTGGATATTATTCTTTGGGTCATCGCCGCTGCCCTCATGGTCATCGGCTTTGCAGGCACTATCGTCCCGATGATTCCGGGGCTCCCGCTCATCTTTGCAGGTGCGTGGCTGGCCGCATTCATCGATCATTACAACGAAATTAGCGTGATGACGCTGGTGATTCTTGCCGTGCTGACCGTTATCGGTCTGATTGTCGACTGGATTGCACAGACGCTCGGCGCGCAGAAAGCCGGGGCAACCAAACTCGGCATTTTGGGATCCTTTATCGGTACCATTATCGGCATCTTCACCGGTTTATGGGGGTTGATTTTTATGCCGCTGCTCGGCGCAGCCATCGGCGAATTTATTGATCATCGAGACCTTCTCAAAAGCGGTAAGGTCGGTTTTGCCACATGGCTCGGAATGATCATCGGGATCGTCATCAAACTCGGACTGGCCTTTACAATGATCGGCATTGTAATTGCGGCTCTCGTAATTTGATTGAGACGGCGAGCATCAAAGAAAGAATAGATTTTTAAGCCGCTCTCCTCTAAAGAAGAGCCCGAAGGAACACATATGCCATTACCAAAAGCCCCGGTCGCTAAGGGATCTGTCCTCACCGACATTCCGGCCGAACTGCCGACACAGGCGCCGGCACCGACAGCAGCCCGCGCGCCTCGTAAAACCAAGGCGGCAGCTAAACCTGCTGTAGTAGCGAAGACTCTGCGCACGAAAACAACCGTTGAACCGATTTCCGCTAAAGAAGCCAAGCAGGAAGTTAAAGCCGCCGCGCCGGTTGAAACCAAAGAGGTTCTCAAAGAAACGACGCTGGCACACAGAAGAAACAAAAATCTCAAGCACGACGGCAAGAACAAACTTTATGTGCTTGATACCAACGTGCTGCTGCACGATCCGACGAGTATCTTCCGCTTCCAGGAACACGATATCTATCTGCCGATGATGACGCTCGAAGAACTCGATAACCACAAGAGCGGTATGACCGACGTGGCCCGCAACGCTCGTCAGGTCAGCCGTACGCTTGACGGCATCCTGCAGAATTTGGAAGGCCCGATCGACAAAGGCATTCCGCTTGAAACACTGAACCACGGTGAAGCAACTGGCCGTCTGTTCATTCAGACCAAGCCCTTTGACGTGAAGCTTCCGATGCTGCCGCAGGGCAAAGCCGACAACCAGATTCTTTCCGTGGTGGAAGGCTTGAAGGAAAGCGTCAAAGACCGCGACGTCGTCTTGGTGTCTAAAGACATCAACATGCGTCTGAAGGCTGCCGCCCTCAACCTTGTCGCTGAAGATTATTACAACGACAAGATGATCGAGGACAGCGACATCCTTTACTCAGGAACGCTCAAGCTGCCAGCCAACTTCTGGGACGAACACGGCAGAAACCTCAAGTCTTGGCAGAAAGACGGTCGTACTTGGTATCAGATCGAAGGGTCTCTCGTTCCGAGCTTCCTCGTGAACCAGTTCATTTGGTATGAACAGGAAGGCGCCACACCGTTCTATGCACAGGTCATGTCGGTCGAAGGCAACCGCGCCACCGTGCGTTTGATTGATGACTACCTCAATCCGAAGCACACGGTTTGGGGCATTAACGCCAGAAACAGAGAGCAGGCCTTTGCGCTCAATCTCCTGATGGATCCGAACATCGACTTTGTGACGCTGCTCGGCCAAGCCGGTACCGGTAAGACGCTGCTCACGCTGGCAGCAGGTCTGACCCAGACGATGGAGCAGAGACGCTTCAACGAAATCATCATCACGCGTGCCACCATTTCCGTGGGCGAAGATATCGGATTCCTGCCGGGCACGGAAGAAGAGAAGATGGCTCCGTGGCTCGGTGCCATTGACGATAACCTCGAAGTTCTGAACCGCGGCAGCGGCAACGGATCCGACTGGGGCCGCAGAGCTTCTGAAGATTTGATTCGCTCCAGAATCCGCATTAAGTCTATGAGCTTCATGCGCGGCCGTACCTTCCTGAATAAGTTCGTCATCATTGACGAAGCTCAGAACTTAACGCCGAAACAGATGAAGACGCTGATCACGCGTGCCGGTCCCGGTACCAAGATCGTCTGCTTGGGCAACATCGCTCAGATCGATACACCTTACCTGACGGAAGGGTCCTCCGGTCTGACCTATGTGGTAGACCGCTTCAAAGGCTGGCCGCACTCGGGGCACATCACGATGCAGCGCGGCGAGAGATCCCGCCTGGCGGATTTTGCGAGCGACGCCCTCTAACCCAAAACTTTCCAAGAAAACCTCTGCGAGTCGGAGGTTTTTTTGTGCCTGTTGACAGAACGTCCAGCAAAAACTGTTTGATTCATCTTTAAATCGAAATGTTTCAATTAAACTCAAAAGATTACTGATAACAAACAAGTGAAGGTCCACATGAATAACGATTTTCCCCGCATTAAACGACTCCCGCCTTACGTCTTTAACATTACCAACGAACTGAAGATGGCGGCCCGTCATCGCGGAGAGGACATCATTGATTTGAGCATGGGCAACCCCGACGGCGACACACCGAAGCACATCGTCGACAAGATGGTCGAAGTGGCGCAGCGCCCCGGAACCCACGGCTATTCCGCTTCCCGTGGTATCCCTCGTCTTCGCAAGGCCATCAGCGATTGGTACAAGAGACGCTGGGACGTCGATATTGATCCGGACAAAGAAGCCATCGTTACGATCGGCTCCAAGGAAGGTATCGCTCACCTGATGCTCGCAACCTGCGATCGTGGCGACACGGTCCTCGTTCCGAATCCGAGCTACCCGATTCATATTTACGGTTCCATCATCGCCGGTGCCGATGTCCGCAGCGTCCGCATGGGCCCCGGCATCGATTTCTTCAGCGAATTCGAAAGAGCCGTGACGGAAACGACCCCGAAACCCAAACTCATGATTCTGGGTTTCCCGAGCAACCCGACCGCTCAGTGCGTAGATCTCGACTTTTTTGAAAAACTCGTCGCCCTGGCTAAGAAGCACGGCGTCTACATCGTTCACGACTTGGCCTACGCCGACATCGTCTACGACGGATTCAAGGCGCCTTCCATCATGCAGGTCCCGGGCGCTAAAGACGTGGCCGTCGAGTTCTTCACGATGAGTAAGAGCTACAACATGGCCGGCTGGCGTATCGGCTTCATGGTCGGAAACCGTGAACTTGTCGGCGCACTGACTCGTATCAAGAGCTATCACGACTACGGCACTTTCACACCGATTCAGGTCGGCGCGATCGAAGCCTTGAACGGTCCTCAGGAATGCGTCGAAGAAGTCAGAAAAGAATACGAACACCGTCGCGACGTGATGGTCAAAGGCCTGCATGACTTAGGCTGGATGGTAGAAAAACCCAAGGCCTCCATGTACATCTGGGCTGAGCTCCCCGAGTTCTACAAGTCCATGGGCAGCGTGGAATTCTCTAAACGCCTGCTGGAGAAAGCCAAGGTCGCCGTTTCTCCCGGCATCGGTTTCGGTGAATACGGTGAAGGCTTTGTGCGTATCGCCCTGATCGAAAACGCCGATCGTATTCGTCAGGCCCTGCGCGGTATTCGTCAGATGTTCAAAGAAGACGGTCTGATCCAGCCCAAGACGAAGAAATTCCATCGTCGCTGGAAGGGCGAGCCGGCCCCAGCTGCTCCGGAAAAGAAACCGGCAGCACCCAAATTCGCCAAGGTCAAGAACATTCCTACCAAGGGTTCTAAGAAACCCAAGGCAAAAGCAGCTTCCAAGAAAAAATAGTTAAACGCAAGGAGAGGAAATGGCAACGGAAATCAAAGTCGGTTTGGCCGGTTTCGGTAATGTCGGCAAAGGCACGTACGACATCTTAGAAAGAAACCATTCTTTAATCAGACAAAGAGCGGGTGCGCCGATCTCGGTCAAACGCGTGACCGTCCGCAATGTCGACCGCGTTAAACTTCTGGTCGACGAAGATGTGATCGTCACCAACGATTGGCATGATCTGGTTAATGACCCGGAAGTCAACGTTGTGGTTGAAGCCATGGGCGGCATCGAGCCTGCAAAATCTTTGATTTTGGCCGCTATCGACGCCGGCAAGCATGTCGTGACCGCAAACAAAGCTTTGCTGGCAGAACACGGCAACGAGATTTTCTCTGCCGCTCAGGCCAAAGGCGTCAATGTCGCCTTTGAAGCCGCCGTTGCCGGTTCCATTCCGATTGTTAAGGCGCTGCGCGAAGGCTTAGCCGCCAACCGCGTCTCTTCGATCGCCGGCATCATCAACGGAACCTGCAACTTCATCCTCTCTACCATGCGTGATACCGGACGCAGTTTCGACGATGTGCTCAAAGAAGCTCAGCGCTTGGGTTACGCCGAAGCCGATCCGACCTTCGACATCGAAGGTACGGACTCCGCTCATAAACTGATGCTTCTCTCGGCTATTGCTTTCGGCGTTCCGGTCGATATGTCTAAAGTTCATATCGAAGGCATTACACATCTGGAAGCCAAAGACATTAAGTTTGCCGAAGAACTCGGCTACCGCATCAAGCTGCTTGGCATCACCAAGTACACCGATTACGGCATCGAACTTCGCGTCCATCCGGCGCTTGTTCCCACACGCCGCCTGCTCGCCAATGTAGAAGGCGCGATGAACGCCGTCGTTGTGAAAGGCGACGCCGCCGAAAGTTCTCTTTACTACGGCAAAGGCGCCGGCTCTGAGCCGACCGGTTCTGCCGTGGTTGCAGACTTGATCGATATCGCTCGTACTGCGGAAGTGGCTGTCTCCGAGCGTCCTCGTATGCCGACCACAACGCATAACCCGAAAGCCAAATCTTTTGCTGACTTCGGTGATACGGTCTGCTCTTACTACCTGCGCATTCCCGTTGAAGACAAACCCGGCGTTTTGGCGGAAATCGCCCGTATTCTGGCCGACAACAAGATTTCTATTGAGTCTTTGATCCAGAAAGAAGCACCTTTGGAGGACGCTTCTACCGAAATTATTCTGCTGACGCACAGCACCCGTGAAGCGGATATTCAAAGAGCCATCCGTACGATGCAGCAGCTGGCCAATGTCCGCGGCGCCATCGTGCTTCTGAGAAAGGAAGAATTACAGTAATGCAATACGTGTCTACACGCGGCGGCGTGCCCGCCGCCTCTTACAGCGAAATTGTTCTTCAGGGTTTGGCGCGTGACGGCGGCTTGTTCGTGCCTAAGGTCTACCCGCAGGTTTCGAAAGAAACTCTAAAGAACTGGCGCGGCCTCTCTTACGCTCAGCTCGCGACTGCCGTGACAAGTCTTTTTGCCAAAGATATGCAGCGCTCGGATATCGCCCGTCTGTGCGAAACCACTTACACGCCCGAAGTTTACTGTCACGGCCGCGAAGGCACGGATTTCAAAAAAATCGCGCCCGTCGTTTGGCTGGAAAATGACTTCGGCATTCTCGAGCTCTCCAACGGTCCGACGCTCGCCTTTAAAGACATGGCGATGCAGTACCTGGGTTCGCTCTTTGAGTTTGTGCTCGCCCGCAAAGAAACCCGCCTGAATATTCTCGGCGCCACGAGCGGAGATACCGGCAGCGCAGCCGAATACGCTATGAAAGGCCGTGAAGGCATTCAGGTCTTCATGCTTTCGCCAGCCGGCCGCATGAGCAGATTCCAGAAAGCTCAGATGTATTCCCTGCAGGATAAGAACATTTTCAATATTGCTGTCCAAGGCAGTTTTGATGATGCTCAGGATATCGTCAAAGCCGTATCCGGCGACTTGACCTTTAAGACCGAGCATCACATCGGCGCTGTGAATTCCATTAACTGGGCACGAATTGCCGCTCAGGTCATTTACTACTTCAGCGCTTGGCTCCAAGCGACCGAATCCGAAGATGAAGAAGTCACATTCTCCGTGCCCTCCGGCAACTTCGGTGACGTTTTAGCAGGCTGGATCGCCAAGCAGATGGGGCTCCCTGTGGCTCGTCTGATCGTAGCTACCAATGAAAACGATGTCCTCTATGAATTCTTCCGCAGCGGCCGCTATCGCATTCGCGATTCTGCACATACCTTTGTGACGAGTTCTCCGTCCATGGATATTTCCAAGGCTTCCAACTTCGAACGCTATATCTACGACATCACTGGCAGAAATCCTGAGCGTGTGGTAGAGCTCTGGACCGAGCTGGCTCAGAAGAAGGAATTCCTTCTCAATGCAGAAGAATGGGCAGCTGTGAAGGCAAGCGGCTTTACCGCTTCCAGAAGCACTCACGCCGACCGTTTGGCCTGCATCAAGCGCGTTTGGGATCAGTACGGCTTCCTTGTGGATCCGCACACAGCGGACGGCATCAATGCGGCAATGAAAGAACGAATCCCGGGTGTAAAGACCATTTGTTTGGAAACCGCATTACCTGCTAAATTTGCAGCTACGATTAAAGAAGCCGTCGGCTTTGAACCTCCGGTTCCGGCCGGCTACGAAGATCTGCTCGAAAAACCGCAGAAAGTGCTGGAAATGCCTGCGGATGCGCAGTTGGTTAAAAATTTCCTCGCCGAGCATGACGTCGGGAAATAAGTTTTAATTTGAAGAGGCTTGCTTAACCACAGGCCTTTTTGTTTTTATGAAGATTGTTAATTTTGTTGGATACTCCGGCAGCGGCAAAACTACCCTGATCGAAAAAATCATCGCGCTGCTCGCTGAGCGCGGCCTCAAAGTCTCGGCCGTTAAAAACGCCCATCACAATGTCGATATCGATAAGCCCGGGAAGGATTCTTATCGTTTTCGTGAAGCAGGTGCGACGCAGGTTATTGTGCATACCGACGAACGCTGGGCCATGCTCACCGAGACGCCGAAAGAAAAGCCCACGCTGTCGGATTTAATTCGTCATTTAGATCCTGCGGACATCGTGATTGTCGAAGGGTTTAAGACCGAAGAGCAGGAAGCGCTTCGTCTAGAGGTTTGGCGCAAGCTCGAACGGCATGAAACACCGATTTGCGCACACGACAAGCGCATCGCTGCGGTCGTGACCGATACGACACACCCGGCATTTGGAAATCTGCCGATTTTTGATATAAATGATGCCGAAACCATTACTCGCTTCATAGTTCGAGAGCTTGGTCTCGAAGACGGAGAAACACGGAAATGCTGACAGTTGAACAAGCAAAAGCAAAGATTTTGGAAGGTGCGGAGGCGGTTGCCGAAGTAGAAGATATGGTGACCCTTTATTCGGCAGGCAAGATCCTCGCCCAAGACATCGTCTCCGAAATTAAAGTCCCTCCTCTGGATAATTCTCAGATGGACGGCTATGCCGTTCGCTGCGCCGATTTTGCAGGCGGTCGCCGCAATTTCCCGGTTTCTCAGCGAATTTTTGCCGGCCACGTCGGTACTGAACTTGAACCCGACACTGTCGCCCGCATCTTCACCGGCGCCCCCATCCCTCCGGGAGCCGATGCGGTTATACCTCAGGAAGAAGCTTCCGAGATGGAAGACGGCAGCGTTGAATTCCATTGTGATCCTAAAGCCGGTGCCTGGATTCGAAGAGCAGGCTGCGATATTGATGTCGGCCAGACTGTATTGAAGAAGGGCGACCGCTTAACGCCTCCGGCGCTCGGCGTTGCCGCGAGCATCGGCGTTTCCACAGTTAAGGTTTATCGTCCGATTCGTGTTTCGCTTTTCTTCACCGGTGATGAACTCGCGATGCCGGGAGAAAAGCTTGTCGAGGGCGGCATCTACAACTCCAACCGCTTTGTCCTGCGCGGACTGCTCCATCAGCTGGGCTGCGATGTGGTGGATTACGGCAATATTCCTGATACGTTTGAAGCAACTCTGGAAGCTTTCCGTAAAGCCTCACGCAAGTCTGATTTCATTCTGACCAGTGGCGGCATGAGCGTAGGCGAAGCCGACTTTATTCGCCGAGCCGTTGAAGAGCTCGGCAAGATGCAGATGTGGCGCATCGCCATGAAGCCGGGCAAACCGGTCGCCAAAGGTGAAGTTCGCGGCGTTCCGTTTATCGGCCTTCCCGGCAATCCCGTCTCCGGCTTTGTGACCTTCCTGCTGTTTGCTCAGCCGCTGATTCTTAAACTTTCCGGTCGCAGCCAGATTGATGTGAAGGGTTATATCCTTCCGCTGGCCTTTGATTACAAGTGCGGATCCCGCCGCGAATTCATCCGTGTCCGCCGCAACGGCGCCGGAGAGCTGGAAAACTACCGAACTCAAAACTCGGCAGTGCTCAGCTCCTGCACCTGGGCAGATGGCTTAGCCGACATTCCGGCTGAAGCTGACTTGAAGAAGGGCGATTTGGTGACCTACATCCCATTCACAGAATTCAACTTATAAGAGGCGTCAATGAAGATTGCAGTTCAAACAGAAGACTTTGATGTTCAGGCTGAAGTAGCGGCACTGCATGCGTCTCCCAAAGTCGGCGCCGTCGTGATGTTTTTAGGCACGGTTCGCGACCTTAACGAAGGTGACGAGGTCGCTTCCATGACGCTGGAGCACTATCCCGGCATGACCGAAAAAGCCCTTACGGCCATTGTGGAAGAGGCAAAGAAGCGCTGGGACATTATGGATGCGACCGTGATTCATCGTGTCGGCGAATTATTCGCCACGGATCAGATCGTTTTTGTCGGCGTTTCCGGCGCCCATCGCGGGGAAGCATTTAAAGCCTGCGAGTTCATTATTGACTACTTAAAGACCGAAGCCCCGTTCTGGAAGAAGGAAAAGGTGGGCGAGGGCACCCGTTGGGTACAGGCCAAAGAGACCGACGAAGCCGCAAAATCCAAGTGGACCAAATAAGCTCAAAATAAGAGAAAAACGCACGTCCGTCTCCGCGGACTCTTCAGAATAGACGCATAGGGGAACAGGAGTTGATTCCGAATGTTTCCTTAACAAAAGGAGATTCAAACTCTTATGCGTCAAGATCAATTTACAACTCGGTTCCAAGAGTTGCTCGGAGAAGCACAATCGATGGCTGTTGAGCGTTCCCAGCAGTACATCGATCCGCTTCACTTGCTGCTTGCGGTATTAAAGGACACCGAGGGCACCGGAAGGACGCTCTTAGAGCGCTCCGGCGTGAGAGTCAGAGAACTCGAACGTAAGGTGAAGGAAGCGATCGGCAAACTGCCGGAAGTTTCCGGAGCTACCGACAATGTCCAAATCAGCCGTGAGTTGATGGCAATCCTTAATTCGATGGAAAGGGAGGCCGAAAGACTCGGCGATAAATTCATTTCCACCGATCTCTTCCTTTTAGCCTTATGCGACAGCAAGTGTGACGCCGCACACCTTGCGCAAGAGGAAGGCCTCAATAAACCGAGCCTAGAAAATGCAATTTTATCCGTGCGCGGAGGTGAAAAAGTGGACAATCCCGAAGCTGAGAACAATCGTGAAGCCCTAAAGAAATACACGGTTGACCTAACCGAAAAGGCCAGAGAAGGTAAGCTCGATCCTGTGATCGGGCGAGATGATGAGATTCGTCGTGCGATGCAGATTCTGCAGCGCAGAAGTAAGAACAATCCGGTTCTTATCGGCGAACCGGGTGTTGGTAAGACTGCTGTGGTCGAAGGCTTAGCACAGCGTATTGTGAACGGCGAAGTGCCTGACACGCTGCGCAACAAACGCGTCTTGAGCCTCGATATGGCCGGACTCGTTGCCGGTGCTAAATACCGCGGCGAATTCGAAGAACGTCTGAAAGCACTGCTGAAAGAAGTGGTTGCCGAAGAAGGCCGTATCATTCTGTTTATTGACGAAATCCATACAGTGGTCGGCGCCGGTAAGACAGAAGGTGCAATGGATGCCGGCAACATGCTCAAGCCCGCTCTTTCCCGCGGCGAACTGCATGTGATCGGTGCGACGACCTTGGACGAATACAGAAAGTACATCGAAAAAGATCCTGCTCTGGAACGCCGTTTCCAGAAAGTGATCGTCAACGAACCGAGCGTCGAAGACACGATTGCTATTCTGCGCGGTCTGCAGGAAAAGTATGAAGTTCACCACGGCGTCGAAATTACTGACCCGGCAATCGTGGCAGCGGCAGAACTTTCCGCCCGCTACATTACCGATCGTTTCCTTCCTGATAAAGCCATTGACCTGATTGATGAAGCGGCAGCGCGCATCAAGATGGAAATTGACTCTAAGCCTGAAGAACTCGATAAACTGGACCGCCGTCTGATTCAATTAAAGATCGAGCGTGAAGCCGTCAAGAAAGAAAAAGACGAAGCCAGTAAGAAGCGCTTAAGCGGTTTGGAAGACGAAATCGCTAAGTTAAGCCGCGAATATTCCGACCTGGAAGAAATCTGGAAGAAAGAAAAGAATGCCGCTTTAGGTTCTAAAGAAGTCCGTGACGAAATCGACAAGCTCAAGACCAAGATGGAAGAGCTTCGCCGCTCCGGTAAGTATGAAGAACTCGCAGCCATCCAGTACGGCAAACTTCCTGAACTTGAAAAACAGCTGGTGAAGGAAGAAAAAGAAGAAACCAAGCTCTACGACGAAAAACCGAAGCTCCTGCGTACTCAGGTAGGCGCTGAAGAAATCGCCGAAGTGGTTTCCCGTGCAACCGGTATTCCGGTCTCCAAGATGATGGAAGGCGAACGCCAGAAGCTTCTGGATATGGCCAAGTACATCGGCAAGCGCGTTGTGGGACAAAAAGAAGCTGTCGACAAAGTCGTTGACGCCATCCTTCGTTCTCGCGCCGGCTTGTCCGACCCGAACCGTCCTTATGGTTCCTTCCTCTTCCTTGGCCCGACAGGCGTCGGTAAGACAGAACTCACCAAAGCTTTGGCCGAATTCCTGTTTGACACCGAAGACGCCATGATCCGTATTGATATGAGCGAATTCATGGAGAAACACTCCGTGGCTCGCCTGATCGGTGCGCCTCCGGGATATGTTGGCTATGAAGAAGGCGGCTACTTAACGGAAGCCGTACGCCGTAAACCTTACAGCGTGATTCTTCTCGACGAAGTTGAAAAGGCTCATCCGGATGTATTCAACATCCTGCTTCAGGCCTTGGACGACGGTCGTATGACCGACGGTCAGGGACGCACGGTTGACTTCAAGAATACCGTCATCATTATGACTTCCAACCTCGGTTCTCAGGAAATCATGAACCGTCAGGGTGAAGATCCTGACGTAGTGAAGGAAGCCGTGATGGATGAAGTCAAGAAGCACTTCAGACCCGAATTCATTAACCGTATTGATGAAATCGTTGTCTTCAATGCTCTTGATCAGAAGGCTATTCGCGAAATCGCCCGCATCCAGATTCGTAAACTTGCGAAACGTATGGAACAGCAGAACATCGGTCTGGATGTGACTGAAGCCGCTTTGGATGAAATAGGCAAGGTCGGCTTTGATCCATTGTTCGGTGCACGTCCGCTGCGCCGTGCAGTCCAAGACTATCTGGAAAACCAGATTGCTGTGGATATCCTTAAGGGCAAATATGCTCCTGGAGACACGGTATTTGTGGATTATGTCGACGGCAACTTCATTTTTGAAGACCGTAAAGACAACCGATAAGATCATCTGATCTCATCTGAGTTTAGAGGCTGAGGGACTAACAATCTCTCGGCCTTAACTTTTTTCGGAAGGCGTCAGGAATAGAATAAGAAAAAACACTCTTAAGCCACGCCATGTACGCACAAGGAACTCGCGGTCACGACATCCTCGCGATTTTTCTCGTTTCGATCGCCCACGCCAGCTCGCATTTTTATCACTTAGTGATTCCGTCTCTGTTTCCTTGGATACTTCCGCACTTCGGAATGAATTTTCTTCAGGGCGGAATCCTGATGACAACGTTCTTTGTCACAAGTGCTGTCGGCCAGTCGATGAGCGGCTTTCTGGTTGATAAAGTAGGCGGCCGGACCTCAATGTATACAGGCTTGGTTTTGCTGATTGGCAGTGCCGTGGCCTTAGGCATGGCAGAAAATGTCCCGATGCTTTATCTCTCGGCGATGCTCGCTGGCGCCGGCAACTCGGTATTTCATCCGAGCGACTATTCGCTGATGAACTACAACATTCAGGATCGCTTCTTAGGCCACGCTTTTGCCTGGCATAACATCACCGGCAATATCGGCTGGGCGATTTGTCCCTTCTTTATGGTGACGACGGCCGGTTGGTTCGGCTGGAGAGGCGCAGCGTTTGCGGCTTCTTCCGTGGCGTTGATTGTTCTTGTCATTGAGCTTGTATTCAGAGGTGTTTTCTCTCGCGATTCTGTTCGCGACACTACACCGCCGACTCCGAAAGAGAAAGAAGAGGGGACTTTCGGATTTCTGCGAGTGCCGGATGTATGGTACTGCTTCATGTTTTTCTTCTTTACGTCTGGGGCCTTCGGCGTTCTTCAAAGCTTTTCTCAGACGATTTTCAAGAATGCCTATCACTTGAATCTGACCGGGGCTTCGGCGGCACTGACTGCATACCTGTTAGGCGCCGGGGCGGGTGCTTTGATCGGCGGCTTTTTAACGAACCAGCATAAGATCTCGAGCAATCGCGTTGTGGCACTGTGCCTTACGTTTGCTGCTGTGATGGCGGCTATTCTGGCGTCTCAGATCCTGACCGGATACTGGGCAGTTGTTTTAATGTGTCTGATGGGTCTGGGAACAGGCGTGGCTGCTCCAAGTCGAGACATTATGATTCGCGGAGCGACGGTTGCGAAGTTAGGAAAGAAATCATTTGGCCGCGTTTACGGTTTTACTTATTGCGGAATGGATGTGGGTCAGTCTCTGACACCGATTTTGTTTGGACCGCTTCTTGACGTCGGTATGTTTACAGCCGTTCTTTTCGGTGTTGCGATTCTTCAGACCTTTGCAATTTTTACGGCGCTCCGCGTCTCGACTCAGTCAAGTCCGTCGGCGCCTTAAAGAAGCCTGGGTGTAAGCTCGTCCATATCGCCGAGATTCAACATGTTTTCGGTGTCTTCTTCCAGGCGGTTTCCAATGGCGATTCCGAGGAGGCGAACGGTCTGATGGTTGAAATCGATTTTTTCAAGCAAAGACTCAGCTGTTTTGAGGATTTGGGATTTCTCATTAAAGACTGAGTTAGACGTCTGAGTTCTTGTGATTGTCTTGAAGTTATGGAAACGTACTTTTAACGTCAGCGAGCGACCGAGGAAATCATTTTTACGCAGACGCGTCATCAGATAGTCCGTCAGTTCCGAGAGCGTATCTTCTAACTTATTGAGATTTCCTTCGTCTTTGGAGAGTGTGATCTCAGCGCTGACCTGTTTGCGGATGCGTTCGGTTCTGACAGGACGATCGTCAATACACCGGGCAAAGTTGTAATACGACAGTCCCGAACTGCCGAATTGCTCGACTAAAAATGAAAGATCTTTTTCTCGCAAATCTTTTCCGGTAAAGATGCCGAGGGCCTCCATCTTTTGCGAGGTCACCGGACCGACGCCCCAAATAGCCTTCACAGGAAGACGATCAATGAACTTAAGTGCCGCATTCGGATGGATCACGCATAAGCCGTCGGGCTTGCGCCAGTCGCTTGCGATTTTGGCGAGGAATTTGTTGTAGGAAACGCCGGCAGAAATAATGAGACCGACTTCACGACGAACATCTTCTTTGATGAGCTTTGCGATTTCCATCGCATAACCATAGTCGCGCCAGACGTCTGTGACGTCTAAGAATGCCTCATCGATAGAGACTTGTTCAATGAGATTTGTGTAGCGAGAAAAAATTTCGAAGACTTTGGCTGATGCTTTTTTGTACTCGTCCATTCGTCCGGGAACAAAAATCAAATTTGGACATAGCCTTGCGGCAACTGAGGAGGGCATTGCGGAACGTACTCCGAACTTTCTTGCTTCGTAAGAAGCAGACGCAACGACACCTCGAGCGGAATTTAATCCGACGGCAATTGCCTTCCCTTGAAGCGAAGGATTATCTCGCTGTTCAACGGAAGCGAAAAAAGCGTCGAGGTCGAGGTGAAGTATTCGGCGATAGTTATCGAAATTCATAGGCGAATTTTCGCATTATTCATGGCTTTTATCTTGCTGAAAAAAGTAAGGAATTTTCTGAAAAATAGGATTTCTTAAAAAGAGTAGGAACTCGTTCTATCCCATCACAAAACTGGCAAACTCAAGAACCAGAGGAGACGAGGATGAATAAAACATTAAAAGGCATGGCGATGGCCGGACTAGCGGCTGTTTTTTGGGGATCAATGGGTGTTGCAGGACAGTATTTACTTCAAAATTGTCACTTTACACCGATGGATTTGATCTCTATACGCATGCTCCTTGCAGGCTCGATCTTCGTTGGCATTGAGTTCTTTCTTTTAAAGAAGGGGGCTCTGAAAGTATTTGAAACCCAGCAGAACATTATCGATCTGATAATTTACACGCTAACAATCATCGGAACGCAATTAACGTTCTTTGTTTGTATTCAATACGCAAACGCACCTTTTGCCGCTGTTTTAACTGCAACTGTTCCATTGTGGATCATGATTTTCATGGTGGTATTTCAGCATAAACGGCTCGCTGTGAAAGAAGTTTTTTGCGGACTTGTAGCTGTAGCCGGAGTGGTTCTAGTCGTAACCGGCGGATCATTTAAAAACTTCAACGTCTCAGGTATCGGCTTTTGGGCCGGTATCGGATCTGGAATCACAGGTGCTTTTTATGTTCTGTTGCCTCAAAAATTTATTGCGCGTGTCGGTTCCGGGTTAGCAACGAGCTGGGCACTTTTGCTTACCGGCGTTACTGTGACGTTGTTCAGTCACTTTTGGAACGAACCTTTGGACTGGACCGTTTACTCGATTTTGGCTTATGCGTTTATTGTGCTTTTCGGAACGATTGCGGCGTTTTGGCTTTTCCAAGCGGCTGCCGAAATTATCCCTGCTGACATCGCAGGCATGATGGAGACCTTCGACCCTGTAGCTACGACATTACTGAGCATGATCTTCTTAGGGGTTAGTGTGAACTCATGGGAGTGCATAGGCGGTGCCTTGATTCTTGGTGCTGTGGCTTTTCTTGCCGTTCCCTCGAAACATCCCTTCCTTATTCACTATTCAAGAAAAGCACATTCGAACAACCCGAAATAAGTCTTCTAGGATTGTTTTTGAGACCGTCAGCTACCTCTTGAGTTTTCGTCCTAATAAATCAGCAAAGCGGCGGTCTCGATCGTACTTGACTTCCTCCTCTCCATAAATGAAGAGAACTCCTGCCGCTTCTCCGACAGCCGTAGCTTAATGTCGAAGTTGCCTCGGCGGGTTTCTGCTTCAGCGGGATTGCCCAAAGGAGTACAGCATGGTTTTTGCACGTTCTCCAAAAGGAGTTTCACGTGCTTGGACACAACCGTATACTCCTTCAGGTCTCACATCTCTCCACAGACTTAACTTCGGGACAGCCCGCCCCTAGATCTGAAAAGATAGAGCCAGTTTAGCATAGCCAGTCCTTCGGACTGGGCCCTTATATCCCCGTCATAAATGACAGTGTTTTACGGGCATAGCTGATAAAGAGTGCTCGTCTTTCCGAGCCGCCATCGGTTTGTTGCAAATGTCAGGTATAGCTAGCATGCGATTCACCGAAAACCCTTCGCGATAGAGGTTGCAACACCTCCCTCCAAAAGCATTACCGTCTTGCTCTTGGAGGCTTGTATTCGACCAATTCAACTCAATGAATCGGTTCCACTGGACGGGTTGGTATTCTTTGTGAAAGTACCTTTGATTCTTTCCAAGATAGGTACTCTTCGAACGAGACGAAACTCGAGGAAAACTTTATGGCCTGTTCAATTAAATCCAGCTTGCAATCGCAATAAGTATCGGACCTGCGACCGAGACTAAAGCCATGAAGTATTAAGGCGTCTGTTCTAAAGTCTCCGTTCTTATTTAAATTGTCTATGACAAAATCAATGAATTCTTGCGCTTGAGGGCTCTTAGGAAAAAGTCGCTTAAGCGTTTCGTCTGGCAAGATTCTCTCAGCGAACTTAGTGGTATTGAACTCTCCACAAACGCCAACGAATAAAATGTCCTCACCACAAATTACCGGAGTGAACAGGACAGAAATCCAATAGGCTGGATACTTTGGAAGTTTCGGAAATGGTTTCATTGTGTTCTCGAACAAAGAGTGATTACGTCCGAAAATGGAGGATGTAGAGATAATCCTTAATGAGGATTTGCAGAATTGGACTGCCAAGAAACCTCGTAGTCGATTGATTCTGCTAAATCAGACAATGACTTTCGGATTTCTTCGAGTTTTTCTGATAATTCATCGCTGGTAATAGGAGTTTGAGCAATCTTAGATTGAAGTTCCTCGACAATTTTTTCAATTTCTTTAGCCTGATCTGAAATTTCTTCTAAGCAGTCGCAAAAGTAAGTCGAATCCATACTTTCTCCGAAAAATAAATCCTCGTCTGTTCCGAGGCGCCACCTTCTAAGGCCGGGTCTCCTAGCGGTCTTAGAAGGAAAAAGGAAAAGCCCCAAAGATCGTTAAATCTTTAGGGCTTGGAGTAGTAGTCGAACTATTATGTCATCCAGTTTCTATTATCTCATAGCAGCCAGCTCATCCGCTCGTTTCTTTGTCCATTCTTTGAGGCATGACACGTGGTCTAACTCAGCGGCTTGGCCTCCGTCTTCTTCGGCCTTACAAGCCTTGTCACGGTCTTTAATCCATGCGCGCTGTTTTGTGCGCAGGGCCTTTTTCTGATCTTTATCGAGTTTCGACATCACGGTCTTGTATTCCTGATTCAGTCTCTTATCCTCGACTTTCAATGCGTCACCTTCGCACTCAATCATGCCCGGCATATTTCCGGTGGCGTAGGCGTTTTTGCAGTAATCCTGCTCTGATTCTTCGGTTTCCTGAGCGTTCTTCTCTGCTGTAGAAGGCGTTGATGCTTCATTTTTTGTTTTCTTTCCTGTGAGCTTGTCGTAGTCATAGACTTCATTAAATGGAGCATCGGGAAACTCAATATAAAAAGCCGTGATGATAGGAATCAAACCACCGTCGATTGTCTTTTCATTACCTGTATATTTCCCAACAAACCTTATGTACTTATTGATTGAGGCATTGTCTTGATAATAATTGAATAGCCTTTGGGTGTAGGGGAAAAGAGGCTTGTCCAAGATAGACATGGCAAACGGTGAAATGATCTCAACTATAACTGGGCCATCTTCCCCAACCGTTAAAATATTTGTGGCGTTTATAGTTCCGTCCAAAATTTTTTTTACTTGAGTGACCATGTAGTAATTTTTTCCGTCACTCCTAACCTTCGGTTGCTCTTGTAAAAAACTTCCATCTTGAGCATTGTTGATTTGGACGGTTTCTTTGAAAGTTTCGTCACTTGCAACCGCA
>ENA-UEQA01000270-UEQA01000270.1-human-gut-metagenome-genome-assembly--contig:-NODE-270-length-26185-cov-11.230083_pt1 | contig 26185 bp, 18 predicted proteins | sample MGYA00242936_ERZ507937 | MGnify/ENA primary metagenome ERZ507937 (study PRJEB26167, sample SAMN06115468) | human gut metagenome | host: Homo sapiens | place: China:Chongqing | collected 2016-06-16... | reverse complement strand
GAAGCTCTTTCATGAAAGCGGTAACATCTTCACCTGTCTTAAACTGAGACAGGAACTCTTTACTTAAAAATTCTTTGGGGATGTCCATAAAATCTGCTTTTTTACAAAGTTAATATATAAATAAAAAAAACTACGAGAAGAATCCCGTAGTTTTCTATTTACACAATATTATGGAGAGTCCCTATGTTTATAATTAGACCGCTAAGATAGCGATTATTTCTAATTTACTCATTTTTTTTCATAGTTTTCTTTTATCGAAGGATATGTATTAAACAACTTAAAAAATGGTAGTTGATAATCTAATTTTTCCTTCATAATAGCATTGAATCGAGTTAAATCATTATCTATATCACTCCATTTTTTTGGCAGTTCGCTCATTTTCTTAATATGGTCTTTAATATCAATTTTGCCATTATTATCTATGTAAGCATGATATATATCTAAACTCTTAATATCTCCTTTTGTTACTCTTGCTTTTATCTCATAATGAATATACATTGTACTGTCATTATATTCTAATATTTTATCTAATTCTTTTCCAACAGAGATATATTCTAATTGTTTATCCTCGTAAAAATCTATCAATGCCTTCATGTAAGTGCCAATTTTTTCTTTCTCAGCTCTTGTCATTTTATTTACTACTTTAGCAAATCCTTTTCCTTCTATATAGTAAAATATGCTATCATCTTGTTCCTTTCCTTTTTCATAAAGTCCTTTAGTCATTGAAACTATTTCATATATAGGTCGGTAACTCACTGTATCTTTTAAGTCAATAGATACAACCTCTTTCAAATCGTTTGGGTCGCCAAAATTTTCATTTACATAGATTTTAAATTCTTTCTTAATCTTGTCTTCTATCGTTTCTTGCTTGTTGCAACAAATAAAGGAGAAAAATAATGAGATAATAGTTAACGACATTAAAGTTGTTTTCATACCATTTTGTTTTATTGGTTAATACTAAAATTAAAAAAAATCTTTTTCATTCAGCAATAACCTAACGTAAGAGTATGAAAAGCGCAGACCATTGCCATACGCCTTCTTGGTTCACCACAAACCACAATACATTATGGGGAAGTCTGCGCCTAAATAGGTACAACTCACCCAATATGTATTGGTTCATAGCTCGTTATATTCCGAGGTGGTGATTCAGAAGGCGATTGAGCTATAATTTCATAAGAAGCATTAACTACTTAATGCGTTACAAATATACTATTTCACTTTGAATATACAAACTTAAAAAGTATATTTGCAAAGTAAACTTAAATATATTGTTATGGCTAAAACACGAAAAATTGGCAGAGATGCAGAAACTGGGCAATTTATCCCAATAGAAGAAGCCAAAAGGCGTAAAAAAACTGCTATAGTAGAAACCATTAAAACACCTTCTACGATTAAGAAAAAGAAGTAGGAGATATTTTAAGGTAAATTTGTTTAGTTATATATTGGATAAGATAGGCATAAATTTCATCTGTTTTATATGGCAATTTTATTCCAATTTTATCCAATATAAACATTACACAATGAAAAATTTCATGTTGCAAAATAGATAATTCATCTATAGTTTTAGGTATAATATCCATGTATAGTACAGTCTGATTATCATTTAGAAATAGACTTTTATATTTACCTTTTATATCTTTTTGTGAAAGATTTATACCGTATTTTTTCAAATTCATAATTAAGCCTTTTTTATTTCCAAAATGTACCATTATATGAAAAGGGTAAATTTGACAATCTATGATAAAATTCATAAAGCATTATTTAAAAACTATACTTTCTTTTTTTTAATATTTGTTTTAGGAATACTCATTCCCATAAGAAGTTTATTAAACTCCTTCTCTGAGGCTGTGACTTCTGCCTCCTTAATTGTTTCCTTTTCTTTTTTCTTTTTAGCCATGATAGTTTATAAATGTTAGACAAAAGTAATTAAATCTCTCAATATCACTAATGTTTCGGGTATTAAATCTGAAAACATATTCGTCAATATATCGCTGGAGGTGCTTTTTACTAACCGAGTAATAAGTTCCAAATATCATTCTTTTAAAGTGCGACCAAGCATTTTCAATACCATTTGTACTTACTTGTATGACTTCTCCCTTATCTGTTGTGTAGGTAGAGCCATAGTAATGTTTCTCATGGTCTACTGACCTTTGAATGTAATCATTGGTTATTCCTCCATAGTCCCAGCCGTCAGTATATATGACGCTTCCAAATTTAACATAGCCTTTTATCAGAGGGAGCAGTGTCCTTACTTTGGTATCGGGCACTACCTTTGCTACTAAATGACCGTTTCTTTCCAGCATTCCGAATACCGGAACTTTATCCTTGAAAGAACGACCTTGACATTTCTCAACTTTCTTATCCTTATGCCGATTCTTATTCTTGCCCCCAACAAAGGTTTCGTCAATCTCAACTTCTCCTTTCAATTTATGTTCATTTTCAACTCCCATTGTTTCCCTAATCTTTTGAAGCATTTTCCATGCTGATTTCTGAGTAATATCCAAATCTCTCGCTAACTGACAAGAAGAAACGCCACGTTTGTGCGATAGAAACAAGAACATTGCATAGAACCAATATCGTAGTGGTAACTTTGTGTTAGCAAATTTAGTTCCCGTTTTCACGTCAAAGTATCTACCAGTATTCTTGCATTTATACTTCCCATTGCGACACTTGTAAACTTTAGATGAAGGGTCAAACGGAGAAACCGGATTTCCACCCCATCTTTTGTCCTCATAGTATCTAATGCAACTCTCCTCGTCAGGAAATAACTTAGAGAATATTAATTGTTTATCTGTCTTTTTCATAGTCATACTATTAAATAAAGTACAATACAATCAATAAGTTCGTAACTATCCAAGAGAATGAAGCAATACTTATTAACATCTGCATTTCGCTTCATAAGACCAATCAATATGTAAAAGAACACTCATGCTTTTAAACATTATCTTTTAACAACTATATCATTTGGAGTTTAGAAGTTTTAATCATACTTTTGTAAAATCAAAACACATATAAACTATGATAACTCCCGAATTAAAAGATAAAGTATTGAACAATCTGCTTAGTCATAATGATGTAACTTATACTTTTAACATTATACAATTAGCCAATGAGCTAAATTGCTCCAGTGATACAATAAGAGCTATTTTAGACTATTTTAATCGTTTAAATCTTATAAGTGCTACAAATTATACTATTGGGGGAGATGTTATAATTTCTCTCAACGTAGAAGCAAGCGATATGGCTCTCCGAGGAGGGTTTGTAGCCCAAGAGGAGCTTATAAAAAAGAATTTTGAAAAGCTTTTGCTTGAACTTGATTCTTTGAAATCTAAGTTTCCTAAAAATATTGAAACTATTACCAGTATTATTGGGAATATCAGTAATGCTTTGCAGTTGACCCGTTGGTTTGGATAGTTCAATTTTTGCAATTATACTTTCTAATTGTTCTAAGATTGAATTGCTTCCTATTACTGATTCTTCTGATATAATTCTTTCTCCATCAATATAAAGAATTCTATATGATACTTCATTTTCTTTCATAATCGTTATTTTTATTAGTTATTACTTTTAGTTATCAGTTTTAGACAAGTGTCACTTTGTATATAAGTGCCATGAAAAGATATACAATAGGTTTACCACACATTTTGCTTACATGCTTGCATGGTGCTTTCTAATTGTTTGTTATACCGCATTTTACGGTATGTAAGCAGACGCTATGCAAGTATGTAGGCAAACTTTGCTTGCATGCTGTTTTTTCTTGTGCAAATGGCTGGTCTTCTTTCCGCAAAGAACAGCTCTTTCTCCTACTAAAAGCTTATTAATGACTATTGTGCACGGTTGTGATGAAACTTCTTCACTATTGTGGTACGGCTTCTTCATGCTTGTGGAGAAGCCGTACCACAATAGTGCGCATGTCTAACTGTCATTTATTCAGTGTATTGACAGCCTATGTTAGAGCAATAAAAGACTGATAGGCTGTCTTTCATTGGCTGTGTGTTTACCTTCAAAAGAGTGATATGGTAGTGGATAATGTTCATGTTTTGCTGCTTTTTCAGTGAAAGAAATCATGAATATTTGGATACTTGAAAAATAAGTCCCACCTTTGCACGCGAATTAGAAAACCAAAAGAGTTTTGTAATCCTCATCGGAGGGCTGTAAAAATGTCGGATAAGATGACTGGGTAAAACCAATCATTTTATAATGAAATTGTATATCAATAAATTACGTTGATATGGTCATTTTTCATGTCTAAAAACATAATCTAACCACTGTAAAGGTACTAATTTTATGGAATAATCTTCTATTACTGACAGAAAAAGACGATAGGCAAAGACGAATATTTTAGGGACATTCAGAAAATATTATGAGATTAGTCAATTGATTCATGTTCAATACCCCGCAAATAAGGCTTGGCTGTCAAAACTGAGAAATTCCAAACTTGGATATGGCAAAAAACGGAATTTCAGAGATTCAGCCTATATTAGGCTTTATGGAATTTGATATTCTAAAAAAATATCGGAAAAGTTTTGAGAACAATGAGTTGTGCCGTATCCATTCATTTTTTTCTTTTCTCATCCATTGCAAAAGATATGAAATTTAAGGATTCTATTCTTGACTGAGAAAGCTATTCATGACTGACGCTACTTGTAATGAAAGTTACATCTGCAACTCACTGATATAAAGCTGCTGTGGAAAAGTGTCGAATGGTTTTACCGCCATCTTTTGCAAGGGCTGTCAGAGTCTTGGCATCTGCCGTCTCAGAAACAAGTATGACAATGTAAGCCGTGTCTATCTTGCCCATTGCAAAAACTCCGGCGTAAAGCATCACATACCAAAATGATAAAAGACGTTTGATAAAAACTTCTTGCCAGTCGTGAGCGTACCACACGGTTGGAGGGAAGTTTTTTATATGAATAGTAACAAGGATGGTTTAGATATGTTTTGGGGGAAACGTAAAACAGGTCGCGCTATTTAATTAGTTTCATTTTAGTGGAGTATCATCGATACAATATTATCATTGATTACTTTAGAACCATGACGTTGTGTCATTTATTCTTTGATTCTGTTTGGGGGATTTCTGTTTGTTATTCGTCATATTAATAAATGATTAAATGTTTTCCCATATGAAAAGGAATGTTATGATTCGATTTTTTTTGCTTTTTTATGCTGTTTTCTTGTTTTCAATCAATAGTGCTTTAGCAAAAGACTTGGTGAATTACGCTAATACATTGCAGGGTACAGATTCTAACTTTAAACTGAGTCGGGGGAATACATACCCCACAACGGCCTTGCCTTATCCTATGCATGCTTGGTCTGCACAGACAGGTAAGAATGGAAGTGGATGGAAATATCAATATACATCGACTACTATCCGAGGATTTCAGCAAACACATCAATGTAGTCCATGGGTAGGCGATTATAACGTGTTTTCCATGATGCCTGTGCTTGGGCGCTTGGAAGTAGATGAGAATAAACGTGCATCCTCTTTTAGTCATAAGAATGAAATTGCTAAGCCGCATTATTATTGTGTGAAGTTTGACAATGGTATGATGGCAGAAATATCGCCAACAACACGATGCGGGCATCTACGCTTTTCTTTTCCCGATTCTCAAAGAGCTTATCTTGTGTTTGATGGCTATACCAATTTGAGTAGCGTCAAAATAGATGTGGAAAAACGTCGTATTACGGGCTATGTAAACAATGGGAGGTGGGCACCCAAATCCTTTAAGGCCTTTTTTATAATTCAATTTGATAAGCCGTTTGTCTCGTATGGTACTTGGGAGAATAAACAGAATACAATTAAAGAAGGAAATGTTGGAGATGAAGGAAAAGGTGTAGGGGCATATATTGAATTTATCAAAGGTGTGAAGGTAGAAGCCCGTGTAACTTCTTCTTATATAAGTTTAGAACAAGCTGAACTTGCTTTACATGAGGAATTAGGAAAATTTACATCTTTGGAAGATACTAAACGTAATGCTTTTAAGGTATGGAACAATTTGTTTAATCGTGTTTTAGTTGAGGGCGGCAGTGAAGAACAAAAAGCTACGTTCTATTCTTGTATGTTTAGGGCTAACTTGTTTTCTCATAAATTTTATGAAGAAAGGAGTGATGGAAGCCCTTATTATTATAGCCCTTATGATGGGAAAATACATGCTGGTTACATGTATACAGACAATGGATTTTGGGATACATTTCGTTCACAATTTCCTTTAACTAACATTTTGCATCCTACCATGCAAGGGCGCTATATGAATGCCTTGCTTGATGCTCAGGAGCAGTGTGGTTGGTTGCCCTCTTGGTCTTTTCCTTCTGAAACGGGCGGTATGCTGGGGAATCATGCTATCTCTTTACTTGCGGATGCTTGGGCGAAAGGTATTCGTTCCTTTAGTCCCCAACGGGCATTGGATGCTTATGTGCATGAGGCTATGAATAAAGGACCGTGGGGAGGAGCTAATGGCCGTCAAGGGTGGAAAGAGTATTATCAGTTGGGATTTGTTTCTTATCCAGAATCCATGGGGGCTACTTCCCAAACGCTAGAATATGCTTATGATGATTTTTGTGGCTATTTGATGGCGAAGGCTGCTGGCAATAATTTTTATCGTGATATTTTTGCCAAGAATATGTTCAATTACAAAAACGTATATGATCCTTCTGTTGGTTTTATGCGTGGAAGAAAGATTAATGGTGACTGGAGTGAGTTTGATCCCTATGAATGGGGAGGCCCTTACTGTGAGGGAAATGCTTGGCACTATCTGTGGTCTGTATTCCATGATGTGCAAGGTCTGATAAACTTACTAGGAGGGGATGATAAATTTGTGGAAAAAATAGATTCAGTTTTCTCTGTACCCAACATCATAAAATATGGAACTTACGGCACTAAAATCCATGAAATGTTAGAAATGGAATTGGGAAATATGGGACAGTATGCCCAAGGAAATCAACCGATACAGCATATGATCTATTTATATAATTATGCAGGTGCTCCTTGGAAAACCCAATATTGGATACGACAAGTGATGGATCGTTTGTATAACAGTACGGAGAAAGGATATCCTGGAGATGAAGATCAAGGGGGTATGTCTTCTTGGTATGTGTTAAGTGCTTTGGGGATATATAGTGTATGTCCGGGAACAGACCAATATGTTTTGGGAAGCCCTCTGTTTGACAAGGCGACTATAACTTTGGAAAATGGTAACAAATTTGTAATTGAAGCCAGAAATAACAACCGTAAGAATATGTATATCCGTTCTGCTACCTTGAATGGGAAAAACTATACCAAAAACTACATTACTTATCAAGATATAGCTAAAGGAGGCTCTTTGTCCTTGGAAATGGATGATAAACCTAATAAGCAAAGAGGTATAGGCAAGGAAGATAGACCTTTCTCGGTGAGTATAAATAATTAGATGAGTTGTTGAATTATAAATTCTGATTAAGAATGAAGAAATGGGGATTGTATGTATTCTGTGTCTTGTTATCCTATATGAATCTGCAGGCACAAAAGTTACCTATGCCTTTTCAAAATGGTGATAGGGTGGTGTTTTTAGGAAATAGTATTACTGAAGGAGGACATTATCATTCTTACATCTGGCTTTACTATATTACTCGTTTCCCTGAGTTACGTATGCAGATGTATAGCGCAGGTACAGGAGGTGATTCCTCTTGGGATATGTTGGAACGTCTGGAGGAGGATGTTTATGGCAAAAAGCCTACGGTCGTTGTCGCCTCTTTTGGGATGAATGATAGTGGTTATGATGAATATTTAAGAGGTAATGTAGAGACATTTGTTTCCGATCGCTTGTCGCGTATAGATACTGCTTTTAAGAAAATGCAGGATATTATGTTGGCACATAAAGATACCAAGGTGATTTTGGCAGGTAGTTTGCCTTATGATGAAATGTGGCTGAGTGGTAAGAGTAAATTGTTTTTAGGCAAGAATACAACGGTGGCTGAAATTGTAGAAATGCAGCGGAAGGCAGCAGTTCGGAACGGCTGGAGCTTTGTTGACTTCTTCGGTTCGATAACTGCGGTCAATAGGAAGCAGCAAGCAAAAGACCCGACTTTCACTTTGACTCAAGGGGATCGTATTCATCCAGATAATCATGGTAACATGCTGATGGCTTACTTTTTCCTAAAGTCACAGGGATTGGCTGGTAAGCCTATAGCAAAAGTTTGCATCAACGCTGATACACAGAAGGTATTGAATAGGGAGAATTGCTATGTTAGCGGGCTTAAAAATGATATGGGAAATGCGTTATCGTTTAATTATTTGGCAAAATCTTTGCCTTATCCTCTTGATACGGTACCGCGTGGCTGGGGGAAAAAGCATTCACAGTTTGAAGCAATCCAATATGCCCCTATTATCGAGAGTTTAAATCAAGAAATATTACAAGTGCAAGGATTGCAAACTGGTAACTATGCATTGAAAATCGATGGAAATTTTATTACGATTTTGGATGCTGAAACTTTGGCAGACGGAATTAATTTGGCTGTACTTCATAATACTCCTCAATATCAGCAAGCTGTAAAGGTAATGCATCTCAATGAGGAACGTTGGAACATAGAGAAACGTTTTCGAGAATATGCCTGGACGGAATTTCGTATTCTGAAACGGAAAGGTATATTGTTTCAAGATAACATAGCTGCGATGGATACTTTGCGCGCTAGTGTGCACGAAAATATTTTTTTGGCGGGACATTTGGATAACTTTTCCAAAATGATGTATCCTGAAATACGAAAAGCATGGCAAGACGAGATGGAGCTATTGGTAAGCCGTATGTATGAATTGGCACAACCGGTGATACATCGAATAGAGCTGGTGAAAGAAAAAGAGGCCTGCTTATAATTTGTTGTTTAATGTTGGACTGAATATTTAATGATATAGTTATGAAATATGCTAAATTTATATTGATACTTTGTGTTCTATTTGGGAGTGTTTCCCTCATATCTGCTAAAGTTGCTTTGCCTCATATATTTTCAGACAATATGGTGTTACAAAGAAAAATGCCCATTCGTATCTGGGGATTTGCTGATGCGAAAGAAGTTGTCTATGTTACTTTAAATGGTGTTTCACAATCAGCCATAACAGATAAAACAAGGAAATGGGAGGTTATTTTACCGGCAATGGAGGCAGGAGGACCTTTCACCCTACAAATAAAAGGTAAGGCAAATGAAATTCTATTTGAGAATGTTTTGATTGGTGATGTGTGGTTATGTAGTGGACAATCGAATATGGAGTTTTTCCTGAAAGGCTCAACAAATGCTCGTGAGGACATTCGACGTTCGGATAACAAACATATACGCTTGTTTACCGTTCCTAAAAATAAGCAAACAGCCGTAGAAGTAGATTTGCCTGAAGGAAATTGGGAAGAATGTAATCCTCTTACCACTCCCTATTTTTCAGCGGTGGCTTATTATTTTGGTAAAGCGCTTCAGAAAGAGGTGGGAGTGCCAATTGGCTTAATCAACTCCTCGTGGGGAGGAACCGATATTGAAACATGGACAAGTTGGGAATCTGCCATGGCTAATCCTGCATATATGATACATGAAGGAAAAAGTATAGAGCAGGCGCTAGGCTACTCAAGTCGTGATTTGGAACGTTACAATCAGGCTTTACGCATGGAGGATAAAGGTATGACAAAACATTGGTATTCTGCAGAATATGATGTATCAAACTTAAAAGTTTGTAAATTACCCTCTGCTTGGGGTGGAGAACTGGCTGATGAAGATGGCGTTGTATGGTTTTATAAGGATATTGTGTTGCCTCAATCTGTATCTGAACTTTCAGCTGTGCTTTCATTAGGGACTATAGACGATAGAGATGTGACATTTGTGAATGGGATCGAAGTTGGGGCTACGAATAATTGGTTTTCTGGTCGTAGGTATCCTCTGAAGCCAGGTATACTAAAACCAGGTAGAAACCGTATTACCGTAAAAGTGACAGATATGGAGGTGAAAGGTGGCTTTACTGGAAAACCGGAAAATTTATTTCTCAAAGTGGGGGATGAGCGTTATTCGTTGGCAGGAAAATGGCATTATGAACCTTCCATTCTCACTTCTTATTATGGATTGGGAAGTTTAGGGAGTGGTCCTAACGCATTTTCTTCTTTGCTGTACAATGGCATGATAGCTCCACTAGTGGGGTATAATCTTAAAGGTGTCATCTGGTATCAAGGAGAGAATAATGTGAACAAGGCCTATGCTTATCGTAGTTTGTTTCCTTTAATGATAAAAGATTGGAGAAAGCAATGGGGATACGATTTCCCTTTTATTTGGGTACAGTTGGCAAACTTCATGTCAGTGGATGCGCAGCCGAAAGAGAGTGAATGGGCGGAATTACGTGAGGCGCAAAACATGGCTCTGTCTCTGCCTGGTACTGGACAAGTAGTTATTACAGACCTTGGTGAAGCCGGTGATATTCATCCCAAAAATAAAAAAGATGTAGGTTTGCGTTTGGCAGCAAATGCTTTGCAAGTTGCTTACGGTAGGGATACTATTGCTTCTGGACCAGTGTATCATTCAATGAAGCTAGCCTCTGGAAAAATAATTCTTTCTTTTACCAATATGGATAAAGGGCTGAAGGCTAAAGGTAACAAATATGGCTATCTTAATGGCTTTGCTATAGCTGGTGATGATCGTAAGTTTGTTTGGGCAAAAGCCTATATCGAAGATGATAAAGTTATTGTGTTCAATGAAACTCTGAAACATCCTGTAGCAGTGCGCTATGGATGGGGAAATAATCCGGATGATATGAATTTGGTAAATAGTGCCGGTTATTTGGCTTCTCCTTTTCGGACGGATAGTTGGCCAGGGATCACACAGCCTGTTCTCTATAAATATGGTTTGAAAAAACGGTAAATTTGAAAACATGCTTTCAGTAACTGTATTTAAATGTTGAAATTTTGAAATGTTTAAGTTAGGATGACTAAGGAAATGTTAGTTCATACTTTTCGGGGAAAAGATTGCAGATTTAATATATATAATTGAAAATGAGAAGGTAATCCTATTGTTGGCTTGTATCAGTAATTGTAAAATTTATTAAGTTATGAAAAATGTATTATCACCTATGCTATTTTGTTTACCGGTTTCTTTAATAGGAGGGGTTCAAAATGGTTATGCGGAGGAGGGAGAAGAGTTGCCATCCCCAAAAATGAATGTGGTTTATATCATGACAGACGATCATTCATATCAGACAATTAGTGCCTATGGTGGTATATTGGCAAAATTGGCGCCCACTCCAAATTTAGATCGTTTAGCGGAAAAAGGAATGCTTTTTGAACAAGCATTTGTAGAGAATTCGCTTTCTGCTCCTTCCCGTGCTTGTCTGATGACTGGACTATATAGTCATCAGAATGGGCAACGGCAGCTTTTTGGGCAGATTGATACTACTAAAACTTTTTTTTCGGAAATACTGCAACAGCATGGTTATCAAACAGCAGTTGTTGGTAAATGGCATTTGCAGTGTGAACCTAAAGGGTTTGATTATTATCAAGTGTTGTATGGGCAAGGTGAGTATTATAATCCGGAATTTAAAAATAAAGAAACAAGGGGAAAGTATGTGAGACGTGAGGGATATGCTACACATTTGGTAACGGATTATGCTATTGATTTCTTAGAACACCGTAAACCTGATACTCCTTTCTGTCTGCTTGTTCATCATAAGGCTCCTCATCGGAATTGGATGCCAGAGCCTAAATATCTAGACCTTTATGAAGATGTGGAATTCCCTTATCCGGATACTTTTGATGATGATTATGGTACACGTTGCCAACCGGCTCATGAACAGGAAATGCAGATAGATAAAGATATGACTGTTGTTTATGATCTTAAATTAAACCAATTGAAGGATACTGCACCTTATAGTGAGGAGTGGAATGTAAGAGGTATGCAAAGCTCTATTGATCGTATGAAGCCGGAAGAACGCTTTTTATGGGAAGAGGCTTACGATAAGCGGTTTGTCGATTTTAAAAATATGCAGCTAACTGGAAATGAACTGAAAAAATGGAAATATCAGGCATATATGAAAGATTATCTTCGGTGTATCAAATCTATAGATGATGAGGTTGGACGGTTGATTGAGTATTTGGAGAATCATAATTTGATGGATAATACTGTAATTGTATATACGTCAGACCAAGGATTCTATATGGGAGAGCATGGGTGGTTTGACAAACGTTTTATGTATGAGGAGTCGTTAAGAACACCACTTATCATTTATTATCCTGGAATGGAAAAAGGAAAAAAATGCAATAAGTTGGTACAAAATATTGATTATGCTCCGACAATTTTGGATATTGCGGGAATTGATAAGCCTAATTATATGTCAGGAGAATCCCTAATTCCTTTATTGGAAGGTAATGTGTCAAAGAAATGGCGCCGTGATATTTATTATCACTATTATGATTATCCTGCTCAACATAAGGTACGTCGGCATGATGGAGTACGTGATGGACGCTATAAATTGGTTCATTTTTATGATGTAAAAAACAAATCGTATAGTTATAATGAATTATATGATTTGCAGAAAGATCCTCATGAACTAAATAATGTTTATGGTAATTCAAATTATAAAGAAGTGCAACGGCGTTTGCAAGTCCGTCTTGATTGTTATAGAAATGAATTGAATATAGACGAGTATTAGTTTTTTTATTCATAAGTTTTGATACTTGGAGAGCTTGTACCTTAAGTTTTCCAAGTATCTTGCGTTTTGTCTTGTCGGATGTTTCTTGATCGGGGCAGTTGAAAAAATATATATTTTTATTGGGGGATTATTCATTTGATATCGTCTTATAAATGAATGTATGATAAAAGTATGATTTTAAGGTCTAATGAAAGAAAATGATTTTAATAGGTATTTCACCGGAAACATGAGTAATGCGGAAAAGCGTGCTTTTCTTGCTGAAATTGCAGCCGACCCTACATTACGACGAAAATATGTTCGTATGAAGAATGTAATGGGGCTGGTGGCTTATGTTTCGGATTGGGATAATGAGACAGATATGAGTGCATCTGGCAGTGTGAAAATGAAGATGTACAAAGTAAGACGCTATTTTCATGTGGTGCTAGGATATGCAGCTGTTGCTTTGGTTGCAGTGGGGATGACTTTGTTTTTGACTTTGCATATTGTGTCAACTAATGAAGAAAAACAGTTAACGGAAATAGAAGTTCCGGTAGGACAGAAAGTTCATGTGTTATTAAGTGATGGTACTGCCGTGTGGTTGAATTCAAAGAGCAAATTTCGTTTTCCTGCTGTGTTTAGTGGTGACAAACGGCAAGTCTATCTGGATGGAGAAGCTTATTTGGAAGTAGCAAAAGACGAGGGCAAACCTTTTGTTTTGCATACTAGCAGAGGAGATGTGCGCGTGCTGGGTACAAAGTTTAATGTGTTTAACTATTCAGATAAGCCACTTTTTGAAACAACTCTTTTGCAAGGTGCGGTAGAGGTGGATTGCGGAATAAAAGGAGGTAAGTTATATCTATCTTCCAACGAGCAAGCAGTGTTAAATGATGGGACAATATTTAAGAGATCCGTAAAAGGTGATGAACTTCTTTTATGGAATGAGGGGGTGCTATACTTTGATAATCAATTGCTGAGCGATATAATACTGCGATTGGAGAGCTATTATGATGTGAAATTTGTTGTTCAAAATATCAATCGCTTGAAGGGACGTTTTACTGCGAAATTTCGTGTGGGTGATGATATAAGGACGATATTGGATGCTCTGATTAATACGGGGCGTTTTTCGTACAAGTTGAGTGTAGATAATAAGATTGTCTACATACAATAATAGTAGTTTTTGATATAATTGTTAATTTTAAATGGTTTTTGTTATGGAAAACATTTTACTTGAAATGCTTTTACGAAGGCTTCCTGAAAGGAGTTGGCGGAAAGTATGCGTGCTATTAAGCCTTTGTCTCTTGTTGGGTAATACCCTCAATTCGGCAATGGCTGTTAATGTACTGAGTCCGACTGTAAAAGTCAGTGTTCAAACAAGAAACGCTACTCTGAAGAGCGTGTTGAATGATTTGGAGAGACAGTCGGGATACTATTTTGTTCATTCGGATGATGTCAATATCAATCAACTTGTCAGTTTGGATGTACGTGGCATTAAACTGAAACAAGCCCTTGAAATGATTTGTAAGGATAGAGGATTGGTTTATGAATTTTCCGGGAAGTATATCACTCTGAGAAAAGTGTCTTCGAAAGTGGCAAATCTGATTCAGAGTGAAAATAAGAAAGTTATTAAAGGACGCGTCCTTGATAAGGATGGCGAGCCGATAATTGGTGCCACTATTCAGGTGAAAGGTGGTACAGTAGGTGCCATTACCGACATTGACGGCAATTTTTCCCTTGAAGTAAATGATGATGCGACTTTACTAGTGTCTTATATAGGTATGAAAACAGAAGAGGTCACTATCCTTGGCAAACAGATGTTAAGCATCGTTTTGCAAGAAGATGCTGTATTGATGAATGAGGTGGTCGTTGTGGGATATGGAACACAGAAAAAAGTAAATTTGACAGGTGCCATTTCTACTGTAGGGACTGAGCGATTGGTACAAGCACACCGTCCCAATCTTTCCAGTGCATTGGCGGGTAATCTGCCTGGTATCCGTTCTGTACAAAAGAGCGGTCGCCCGGGTGAGGATGGCGCTGCTGATTTGGATATCCGTGGCTTTGGTAGTGCTTTAGTAATAGTAGACGGAGTGGAATCCGATTATAAGTCTATCGATCCTAATGATATAGAATCAATTAATGTATTGAAGGATGCATCAGCAGCTGTCTATGGCTTTAAGGGTGCGAATGGTGTTATTCTTGTTACGACTAAGAAGGGCAAAGAAGGAAAGACTAAAGTAAACTATAGCTTCAACATGGCTTTGCAAAGTGCAACACGCATGGTGGAAGTGATGGATGCTATAGAGTATATGACTTACATGAATGAGTCTAATGCCAATCGTGGTTTGTCCGAGGCTTTTTCTCCGGATGTTATTCAAGATGTTGCCAATGGTACAAGCACTCAGTATTTTAACACAGATTGGAATGATCTGGTTATGCGTAAAAATGCACCTATGCAAACACATAATATAAATATATCAGGAGGTTCAGGTAAGTTCAGATATTTTACATCATTTGGCTACCTGCATCAAGACGGTATTGTTCGTACAAACGATACGTATGAACGCTTGAACGTGCGTTCCAATCTGAGTATGGATATCATAGAGAACCTGACAGCAGACTTGAACTTGAGTGCACGCCGTGAAAATCGCCATTCTCCCGTAGCAATAGGAACTGGTGGGGCATTTGACGATAAATTTTCATCGGGTGTGTTCACCAATATGCGTACGGCTTTACCTTACTATGAACCCTATGCCAATGGGAACAGAAAGTATTATAATTCTGTACAGGATGGTGTGATTAATCCCTTGGTGGCATTGGACGAAGATGTTGTAGGTGCAAAAATATCTCATGGGGAACAATTTGCCGGTCAATTCCAATTGAAGTATGATTTTTCCAAGTGGGTGAAAGGACTTTCTGCCCGTGCTGTAGTGAATTACGAACGTAATTCGACATTGGCAAAAGAAAATCCCAAAGCGTTCAGTACTTACTCGTACGATGCAGTGAATGATATCTATGTAGAAAAAGAGCAAAGTTCTACAAATAAGATAAATCGTTATCATGATACCAATAGTTGGCTTACACAACAATATACGTTGGATTATAATAATAATTTTGGGAAGCATGACATTTCAGTCTTGGCTGTATGGGAAACCAAAAAGTATGACCGTGAATACTTTAAAGCTGAGGGTGAGTTGGATAATACTTTGATTCCTGAATTGGATGCTTCGAATTCCAATAATCGTATGATAAGTGGTTCTTCTGAAGAGAAGGCGTGGGCAGGTTTGGTAACTCGTATCAACTATGCTTATGATGCCAAATATCTGATAGAATTAAGTGGGCGTTATGATGGTTCTTATAAATTTGCTAAAGATAAACGTTGGAATTTCTTTCCTGCCGTATCTGTTGGGTGGAGATTGTCTGAGGAGAGTTTCATTAAAAACAGTACAAATATTTTCGATAATATCAAATTGAGGGCTTCATTTGGAGTGATAGGTGATGAGGTGGATGCTAATCCGGGGAATTATTTGGAAGGATATACCTATCCGAGTGGCAACCGTTACGTATTTGGTCCAGGTAATGTGATTTCCGGTGCAAAAGATAAAGGCTTAATTAATCCGAATTTTACCTGGTATGAATCTCGTCTGACTAATGTGGGGGTAGACATTTCGATGTGGCAAGGAAAACTGGGCTTAGAATTTGACGCATTCTATCGTAAACGTACTGGCTTAAAGGCTACATTAGGAGCTACACTGCCGACTTCGTTTGGAGCGAATTTGCCGGAACAAAACTTGAATAGTGATTCTCACAGAGGCTTTGAATTAGTTTTATCACATAGAAATACAGTTAATGATTTTCACTATGAGGTAAGGGGTAATTTTACGTATACTCGTAAGAAAAACTTGTATCGAGAACAGGCGCCATTTAAAAATGCTTATGACAATTGGAGGCATAACGGTGCCCATCGCTGGGAAAATATTGGATGGGGCTATAAGGCTATCGGACAGTTCGGAAGCTGGGAGGAAGTTTTAACTTCACCAGTACAAGACAATAATGGAAACTTGTCACTGATGCCTGGTGACATTAAATTTGAAGACTATAATCATGATGGTATTATCAATGAGCTTGATGAACAGCCTATTACAAGAAGCGGTACACCGGAAATATTCTTTGGACTAAATATGCTAGCTTCGTATAAAGGATTTGACTTTTCCATGTTATGGCAGGGAGCCAGTAATTATACATTTACCATTTCTCACAAGGAGCCTTACCAACAAAGTGGCAGGGGTAATGGTTATCGAATGTATGAAGACAGATGGCATCGTACTGATATGAATGACATGAACAGCCAATGGATTCCTGGACGTTTTCCGGCTATCCGTGCAGAAAGTAACCCTGCTTCAAATGGGAAGGCATCAACTTTTTGGACTCCCAATATCTATTATCTGCGGTTGAAAAACATAGAGTTGGGCTATACATTACCCAAGACCTGGGTGAACAAGTGTGGCGTACAAAATCTACGTTTCTATGTAGGTGGCTATAATTTGTTGACTTTTGCTCCTTCTTCGGTAGATGGTATGGACCCGGAAGGCAATGCGTCCTACGGTATGTATTATCCTCAAACGAGGACTGTGAATTTTGGTTTTAACTTGGAATTTTAAACTGATACTTATGAAATCAATTAAATATACTCTATTTTCATTATTGTTGGCTTCGTCTTTGGTGTCTTGCGATGACTTTTTTGACATAAAGCCTGCAACTTTTATTCCGGCAGAAAATGTCTGGAATGATCCAGATGTTGTAAATTCTGTCATTGCTGAAATGTATTCTAGCATGCAGCTTGAATTGTTTTTTTACGCTAACGGTTTTTTTGACTTTTCGCATGTGGATTTAACCTATTGTTCGGATGAAGCTGCCGTTTCGTGGGCTAATGGGGTTTTTGCCAACACTCCCAATGTGGTAATATATGGTGATGATTGGTTTTATATGTATGGAGATACTTACAAAGGTATTCGTCAATGTAATACGTTTATCAAGCAGTCGGAAACAGCAGCAATAGAGCAGTCTGAAAAAAAATCTGTTGTGGCAGAGGCTCGTTTCATTCGTGCTTTTCATTACTTTAACCTGGTAAAACGCTTAGGTGGGGTACCATTAATTACTGAAGTACAAGAATATGATGATGATTTGACTGCTCTGCAAGTCCCACGTAATAAGGAAGATGAAATTTGGGATTTCATTCGTACTGAAATGGATGATATTGCAGATGATTTGCCCGAAGTTCGCAGTGAAAACGAAAAATACCGTATTACTCGCTACGCGGCTTATGCCTTGAAGTCCAGGGCTTGTCTATATGCTGCTTCTATTGCAAAATATGGAAAGTTGGATAATGAGCATTGTGTAGGTGTACCTCCTGCTAAGGCTATATCATATTGGGAGGCTGCCGCAGATGCAGCTGAAAAGGTAATAAACAGTGGTCGTTATGAATTATATGGATATAATGTTGCTGCAGAACAGCGTACAGAAAGTTTCCGTCAAATATTTTTTGATGAATCGGCGGCTAATAAAGAAATGATTTGGGCAAAGGGATATGCTTTACCGGATGTGAAGCACAATTATACACGCTATTATGTTCCTTTTAGCTTTACTCGTAATGGTTATGGTTGTTCAGGCACTCCTACTTTGGAATTTGTTGAAGCATTTGAATATATTGATGGAAGTAACGGAAAACTGAATGTGCAGAATGAAGATGGAAGTTATATCAAGTACGGAGATATGAAAGACTTATTCAAAGACAAAGATCCCCGTTTGGCAGCTACGGTATGTTTACCTGGCGATAATTTTCAGACTAGTTTTATAGAAGTTAGACGTGGAATAGCTAGAGGGATGCAAATTCCAGATAAGAGTACATGGGTAAATGACCAGTCTAAAACAGAGACCTTGGCTGATGGGCAAGAAATTACGGTATTAGGTAAAGATGGTCCCACAGTTGCAAAAAATCCGACAAAGACCGGTTTTTATGCACGTAAGTTTTTGGATGAAGATGTTGCAGACTATAATATGTGCTCTAATCCTTGGCCGGTATTTCGCCTTGCTGAGATCTACCTTAATTTGGCCGAAGCCAAAATGGAGTTGGGTGACCTATCGGCAGCCAAGAAGGCTGTAAATATGGTTCGCCACCGTGCAGGTATAAAGGAACTGGATGATATGGAAGTAACATTGGACCGTATACGTAATGAACGTCGTGTAGAATTAGCTTACGAGAGTCATCGTTATTGGGATTTGCGACGTTGGAGAATTGCTGCTACTCCACGCGCTGATAACGGAGGCAAAGGTGTGCTCGATGATAGTCCTATCACCTCATTGTTCCCATGGGCTGTTTATGAAGATGGTACAAAAATAAGCGACATTGATGGACGTGTCGTTCCTAAGTCTTATATTTTTTCAAGAGAAAGTGGCTATGACCGCGTAAATCGCCCGAATAAACAATTTTTAGAAAGACACTATTACATCAAATTAAGTGATACAGATTTGAAGACGAATCCTAAATTAGTACAGAATCCTCATTTCTAATTAAAAATAATATTGATCATGAAATTAAAATATACGATGTTGGTATGCTGTATTTTATCTCTTACAGCATGTAGTTTGGATAACTATGATACTCCCGATGGAGGTATTAATGGTTCAGTTGTAGATGTAGCAACAGGTGAGTTGGTTCCTCAACCGGTCAATGCGACAACTGGTATGCGCGTTCGTCTGACGCAACAAGACTGGAAAGTAGAAGCGGAATCCCAATTATTTTATGCGCAAGAAAATGGACAATTTATCAATGGACAATTGTTCAATGGGGAATATACTATGGTGTTGGAACAAACAAATTTCTTTCCAGTGGAAGAACAATCTGTTACTATTAACGGACAAACTAATGTAATAGTAGAAGTTGTTCCTTATGCAAATGTGTCAATTGCAAATATATCTCTAAAAGATTTGATAATAAATGCTGATGTTATAGTTGGTCGTACTTGGAATTGGCAAACAGATAGTAAAGATTGTAAAATTACTGCCATTAAGTTATATTGGAATGTCTCTAACCATATTGACAGGGATGCCGGACATAATTTGGGTACTGGAAATTTAAATTGTTCAACCATGAGTGACGCCGATATTCTATCCGGTGGGCAACAAGTATCTATGGAAATAAATAGTGCGAATATCAATAAATATGCTCACTTTATCAAAGCCAATGGTAATAAGATTTATGTGCGCGCCGTTGTGGTAACCAAATATGCTGGTACGGAATATTATAATTATAGTAATATACAAGAGTTAAATATCGAACTTTAATGGTAATGAATAAAACCTTTCGAAATATAGTATTAGCCTTATTCTTATTTTATGTGCTTCCGTTAGGAGCTAACAAGCACAAAGTATCGTATGCAAAGTTGGTGAATACAATGATAGGAACGAAAGGAACGGGTTGGGCCTCGGGATATACATATCCTGGGGCTACCTATCCTTTTGGAATGGTACAGTTTACTCGTTCTTATTTTTGTCCTCATTTGGGATTCGGGATTAACCAACTAAGCGGAGCGGGTTGTGATCATATGGGGAATTTTCCGATGCTCCCTTTGTCGGGAGAATTGAAAGTTTCTCCCGACAATCTAAAAGGGTTGCGTTTGGACATCTCGCAAGAAAAAGGAAGTGCAGGCTATTATCAAGCTTGTGTTAACGGCGATGCACAAGTCGAACTGTCAACAACGGAACGTACAGGTATGGCGCGTATCGCTTTTAATGGTAATGAAAATAAAAATACGGTAATAATAGCTGGTGGTGTAGCGGGGACACCGATAGAGGTGGCTTCTGTCGTTATAACAGGGAGAAATACATGTGAGGGTTATGCAGAAGGTGGAAGCTTTTGTGGAATATCTACTCCTTATAAAGTGTATTTTGTGGCAGAATTTAATAAAGAATGTATCGAATCAGGTGTCTGGAAAGAAAAGAATATTTATAAAGGACATACATTCTCAGAAGGTAAAAATTCAGGCGTATTTTTCACATTTGAAGGAACAGATTCTCCTTTGTTATATAAAATAGGAGTTTCATATGTGTCGGTGGCAAATGCAAAAGAGAATCTGAAAGCTGAGAATAATGGATGGAACTTTGATGAAATAAAAACTGCAGCTGTGAACAAATGGAATTTCTATTTGGGAAAAATTGAGGTAGAGAGTGATAATGATGAAAGATTGACTCAGTTTTACACTCATTTATACCATGCGTTGATTCACCCCAATATTTGTAGTGATATAAATGGTGATTATATGGGGGCAGATAATAAAATCTACAAAACTCACAGCAAGCAATATACATCTTTCAGCAATTGGGACACATATCGTGGGCAAACCCAGTTATTGGCAATGTTAGCTCCAGATGTATGTTCGGATGTAGTTGCTTCTCATTATGATTTTGCTATGCAAAGTGGGGGAGGGTGGCCCCGTTGGGTACTGGCAAATATTGAAACGGGAGTAATGCAAGGGGATCCAACAACTTTGGTTGTCGCAAATGCATATGCTTTTGGTGCAAGAAATTATGATCCGCGTACTCTTTTAGCTGTAATGAAACGTGGAGCTGAAATACCGAATACTCGTTCACAAGATGTGTATACTCGTCCCGGTTTGAAGCAATATTTGGAAAAAGGATATTATGATGCATCCATTCATTTAGAATATACATCTGCCGATTTTGCTATAGCTCAGTTTGCTCTTCATGCTTGTAACAATGAACCCACTAGTTGGCATTATATGAAACGAGCAGATTCCTGGAGGAATTTATATAATCCAGAAACAGGCTGGATACAGTCTCGAGATTCCGATGGTTCATGGAAACCTTTAAATAAAGATTTTCGTGAATCTACATATAAGAACTATTTTTGGATGGTTCCTTATAATTATAAAGGTTTGATCGATATTATTGGAGGGAAAAAGGAAGCGGAAAAACGTTTGGATGAAATGTTTGTGCGTTTAGATGCCAGCTATAATGATCCTTGGTTTGCAGCAGGTAATGAACCAAGTTTCGGAATCCCTTGGGTTTATAATTGGATTGGAAAACCTTGGAAAACTCAACGGATAATTCGTCGTGTACTCAATGAACAGTATTTTGCTACGGATAATGGATTACCAGGAAATGATGATTTAGGTTCTATGGGGGCTTGGTATGTATTTGCTTGCTTAGGTATCTATCCTGAAATCCCTGCAGTAGGAGGTTTTTCCATTCATAGTCCTATTTTCAAATCTGTAATTGTGCATCTTGAAAATTCGAAAGTAAGAATAGAGGGAGGCTCTGAAAAGAAAGAGTTTGTACACTCATTGCAATGGAATGGCAATGAGTATGACAATACATGGATAGACTGGAAGACCTTTTCAAAAGGAGGTATCTTGAAATTTAAATTGGGAGATAAGCCGAATGAGGTTTGGGGGACGAAGATTGCGCCACCTTCTTTCCAATAAAATCATTAATATAGCTTTAAAGAATATTATTATGAGAATAAAATTATATTTTACATTGTATTTAGGGACATTATTGTTGACTGCTTGCCAGAATATCAATAAAAAAGATATGACTGGGACTTATACGCCTTCTTTTCCACTTGCAGAATTTGTACGGCCAGCTAATGTAAATCCTATTATCTCTCCTGATTCTACGACTCGTTTTTACTGTCCTTTAACGGAAGATTCTGTAGCATGGAAATCAAATGATACCTTTAATCCGGCAGCAACTACCTATGGTGATAAAATAGTAGTTGTTTATCGTGCAGAGGACTGCCTGGGTAAAGGTATCGGTCAACGTACTTCTCGTTTGGGCTATGCGGATTCGGAAGATGGAATTCATTTTAAGTGCGAACGATACCCTATATTTTATCCGGCTAATGACAGTCAAAAAGATTTGGAATGGCCAGGCGGTTGTGAAGACCCTCGTATTGCAGTTACTGAGGACGGTTTATACGTGATGCTGTATACACAATGGAATCAAAAGTTACCTCGTCTAGCTGTTGCCACTTCCAAAGATTTACGTACATGGACGAAATATGGTCCAGCTTTTGCCAAAGCCTATGATGGACGCTTTTTCAACACATTTTCTAAATCGGCTTCAATTGTTACTTCGTTAAAAGATGGTAAAATGGTAATTACTAAAGTAAATGGTAAATATTTGATGTATTGGGGAGAAAAGGCTATTTGTGCTGCTACATCTGAAAATTTGGTGGACTGGACTCCAATGTTGGATGAAAAAGGGGAGTTACTAAAACTTCATACCCCTCGGAAAGGCTATTTTGATAGTAGCCTGACCGAATGTGGTCCTCCTGCAGTGATCGGGAAGAATGGCATTATTTTGTTATATAATGGAAAGAATAAAGCTGGTGAAGGGGGCGATTCTAATTATGCAGCTAATGCTTATTGTGCAGGACAAATATTGTTTGATTTAAAAGAGCCGACAAAGATTTTGCAAATACTGGACAAGCCTTTTCTTGTTCCCAGCGATTCTTTTGAGAAAAGTGGCCAATACCCTGCTGGTACCGTGTTTATTGAAGGATTGGTCTATCATCAAAATAAATGGTTCTTGTATTACGGATGCGCAGATTCTCGTGTAGCGGTTGCAATATATGATCCTAAGAATGATAATCTTGAATAAACAAATATTTATATGTCCGAAAAAGAAGGCTTGAGCTCGTAAGATATTAAGTTGCTTTTGAGATAATAAGGGAAGATTTGTAGAAATAAGAATAAGGGAAAGAGTAAGATTGACAATTTCAAACTGCAGTAAAAAACAGAATAAATGGACAGCTTTTTAAAGAATATAAGGTTGGGTTGTAAGAATTTGAGTGGTTTACTTTGTGTAGTAGCTCTGACGCTGAGTAGCTGTGATAATCATGTGGATGAAAAGGATAATCTGTCTACTTATGTAAATCCATTTATTGGAGCAAGTACAAGCATTAGTGCTGCTGGTACTTATCATGGATTAGGAAAAACTTTTCCGGGCGCCACAACTCCTTACGGTATGGTGCAGGTTAGTCCAAATACTATTTCTGGTGGAGATAATGGTTCGGGGTATAGCTATGAACATAATACAATTGAGGGGTTTGCTTTAACACAAATGAGCGGTGTAGGCTGGTTCGGTGAGTTAGGTAATTTTTTGGTGATGCCTACTACTGGTGTTTTGCAGACAGTAGCAGGAAAAGAAGATGGTTCCATTAAAGGTTTCCGTTCGTCGTATTCTAAAGAGTTTGAGAAAGCTGAAGCCGGTTATTATTATACTGAATTAACAGATTATAGGATCAAGGTTGAAACATCGGCTACTCCTCATTGCGGTATCATGAAATTTACTTATCCGCAAAATAAACAGTCACGTATCCAAATAGATCTTGCTCGTCGTGTGGGAGGGGCTTCTCGTTTTCAGTATCTCGAAGTGTTGGATGAGCATCATATAGCTGGCTATATCGAATGTACACCCGAAGAAGGGGGATGGGGAAATGGAGAAGGCAATGTTTCTTATATGTTATATTTTTATGGAGAATTTAGTAAACCTTTGGAGAAATATGGTTTTTGGAGTGCTGATATACCTAATGGATGGGTGCGTAAGCGCGATGAGGTGCAAAGCTTGAAATATCTGCAACGAGTGGCACAAGCTAAAATTTTTCACGGCAAGAAACAATTTTCAGGTAAGCATATCGGTTTCTTTTCTGATTTTGAAACTTATGGAAGTGAAGAGGTAACACTTAAAGTTGGAATCTCTTTTGTAGATTTAGAAGGGGCTCGAAACAATTTCGAGAAAGAAATTGAAGGAATTGATTTTCAAACTGTGCGTAAACGTGCTGCAGAGTTATGGGATAAAGCGTTGGCTAAAATAAGAATAAAAGGAGTCTCAGAAAATGAGAAAACTATTTTTTATACTTCTTTGTATCATACTATGATAGATCCTCGTATATTTACTGATGTTGATGGACGTTATGTAGGGGGAGATGGTAAAATACACCGAGCTGATGGTTTTACTAAACGTACTGTATTTAGCGGTTGGGATGTTTTTCGTTCTCAAATGCCATTGCAAACTATAATTAATCCGAAACTGGTTAATGATGAATTGAATTCTTTGATCACTTTGGCAGAGGAAAGTGGGCGCGAGTATTTTGAACGTTGGGAATTGTTAAATGCTTATAGTGGATGTATGTTAGGCAATCCTGCTTTATCTGTTTTAGCTGATGCCTACAGAAAAGGAATTAGGAATTATGATACTGACAAGGCAATGCGCTATGCTATGAATTCATCAAACAAATTTACTTCCTGGAAGATCGGTTATGATACTACAGCTTTATCTATATCCAATACGTTGGAGTATGCTTATGCTGATTGGTGTGCGGCACAGTATGCTAAAGATTTAGGATATAATATTGAAGCCGATACTTTACTGAATCGTTCTCAAATGTATCGTAATATTTTTGATCACTCAAAAAAATGGTTTCGTCCTCGTAAAGCAAATGGGGATTGGGTGAGTTGGCCGAAAGATGGTATGTTACATGAGTTTTATGGTTGTATGGAGTGTAATCCATTGCAGCAGGGCTGGTTTGTGCCACACGACTTACCAGGACTGATAGAATTGGTTGGTGGCAAAGAAAATATCTTGAAAAAACTGGAAGATTTCTTTTCTAAAACTCCTAAAGATCTGTTGTGGAACAGTTTTTATAATCATGCTAATGAACCAGTACACCATGTGCCGTTTTTGTTTAATCGCTTGGGTAAACCTTGGTTGACACAGTACTGGGCCCGTTTTATTTGTAATAATGCATATTTCAATTCAGTAGAAGGTTTAGTGGGCAACGAAGATGCCGGGCAGATGTCGGCTTGGTATGTGTTGGCTTCTTCCGGATTATATCCTATATGTCCCGGTGATAATCGCTATGAGATATCTTCTCCTATATTTTCTGAAATCCTTTTTGAGGTACCTGCTACTAACAAGATTTTCACCATTAAAGTGCATAACAATTCTGTAGAAAATATGTATATACAATCTGCTAAGCTAAATGGGATGAATTATAATAAATGTTATCTGATGCATGAAGACATATTGAATGGATCAACTTTGGAACTTTTTATGGGGGATAAACCCAATAAAAAATGGGGCTTGATTCCATAGAAACTATTTAGAAACCTTATTAACTATTTTTGGGTTTATGTATTGTTTGCATTTACTATTTTATCAAAGACTGTAAGTAAAAAGCTTATGTTAGTTTTAAATTTATAATGGAAATAAGTGAAAGTAGAAAAAAAATCTCGGAAATATATAGTTCTTATTATCCGAGGTTATGTCGTTTCGCTACAGAATATGTAGGTAATGTGGAAGATGCTAAAAATCTGGTGCAAGACATATTCGTGTATCTGTGGGACAACTCTACTTATCTTGATACAGTAACTAATCTCAACGCTTTTCTATTTACTTTAATTAAGAATCGCTCGATTGATTTTTTACGACAACAATTGCGTAAAGGACGAACTTATTATTGTTTATTGGAAAGCGTTGAGATTAGTA
>ENA-UEQA01000201-UEQA01000201.1-human-gut-metagenome-genome-assembly--contig:-NODE-201-length-28969-cov-11.100997_pt1 | contig 28969 bp, 24 predicted proteins | sample MGYA00242936_ERZ507937 | MGnify/ENA primary metagenome ERZ507937 (study PRJEB26167, sample SAMN06115468) | human gut metagenome | host: Homo sapiens | place: China:Chongqing | collected 2016-06-16... | reverse complement strand
AGCCAATATGCCACGTAGCACAACTGTGGATATAGAGTCTACTCTCGAAATGAAAAATTTGCAATCCATGTATTAGGGATCCGGAAAAAGGTTCAAAGCTCGAAGAAATCATACAAAAGAAGGACAACCTAACTGTTGAGGATCAGAAATACGTTCTAGAAAATTTAATCTCTGGACTCCCTTATGGCGATGAAATTTATCCCCAGAAAACCGTTGAAAACTATATTGATATACCAACTCGGAAACTTATCAATGTCTCCCCTGGGGAAATCTCTCAAAACAGTACTGACGCTGTCAACGGCAGTCAGCTCTGGGAGCTTAAAAACTCTTCTGGTGCTTCTCCTGAATACCTTAGCGTCAACAACTCTAATTCAGTTTCTAATCCAACAACTTCAGCCAAAGCCTCTGGACCATACGCAACCGCAATCGGAATATCTTCTTCCGCCACAGGCGAAAACTCTTTATCTATCGGGCGCCAAGCCATTTCTGAAGGAAAAGATTCTATCGCGCTTGGTTCCGGATCTAAAGTTCATTCTTCAGACCTTATTGCTGCAGACACCAACGGTATTCTTTCTATCGGAAGCTCTGACGCTGCAGGCGGCTTCAGGAGAAGAATTATCAATGTCGCAGACGGCGTTAACGCCAACGACGCGGCGACTGTCGGACAGGCTCAAACTTTTGCTAACTCAACTGCAAAAACCGCTCTTTCCAATGTTCTCGGAACAAGCGTTGAAGAACAAAACGGAACTTTCTCAACCGGCGATATCGGCGGAACCGGTCAAACTACAGTTTCCGGCGCGATCAGTTCAGTCAAAGATTCCATCAAAAACCTTTATAACGACGGAACTTTTTCTTCTGATGCCCAGTCCCAAATTAAAGATTTGGCTAAGAACAGCGTAGTAGTCAAATCCTCTTCCCCCCTTCTGACCGTAGAAGAAGACGATACAACAAACGCTCATCAAACTGCCTATCGTTTGCATTTGACAACGCAAGACAATATTGCCGCAGACGGAGCCGGCTTGGTCACCAGCGGTACGGTATATAAAGAAACACGAGTTCAAAGCAACGGAAGCTTTATAACGTCGGGAAATTCAGCCGCAGCCAATCTTATCGCCCTGGATTCCCAGGTTAAGCTCAATTCCGACGATATCGACGGAAACGCTGCCGCGATTTCCAACAACCGGACTGCCATTACTCAAAACAACTCTAATATCGCGGCTAATAAAACCGCAATTGATCAGAACACGGCAAATATCTCTGCCAATACTCAATCTTTAATTTCCAAAGCGGCGAGTGACGCTTCCAACATTGATGTTTCCAAATGGCAGGCTGCATTAGGTAAAGGCATAGTTGAGGTGGGCAACACAGGTTTTGTCACCGGCGGAACAATGTTTACGGAACTGCGCCCTGAGAACGGTAATTACATTCAAAACGCAAACACAACCGCTGCCAACTTAACTGCTTTAGATAAACAGACGAAACTAAATACTGATGCCGTCAGCGCAAACACGACTGAAATTTCAAGCAATAAGACGGCCATTACCGAGAACGCCTCTCATATCGCAGCAAACAAAGAAGCACTGGATTCAAAAGCGACAATCGATGCTTCCAACATTACTGATCTGTCTGCCTGGCAGTCAAAACTCGGCACCGGCACTGTCACTTCCGACAGCTCGGGCCTGGTAACGGGAAGCACAATGTATGCAGAACTGCGCCCTTCTGGCGACGGCTCTTACGTTAAAAAAGACCAATCGACAGCATCAAATCTTTCCGCTTTGGATTCCCAGTTAGGCTCCGTCAGCCAGAACGTTGAAAATCTGTCTTCGATGTCGAATTTGTCCGAAACAGCACAAACCAACATCAAGAAACTCGCTTCTGAATCCACAATTATCGAAGCAGGCAAACACATCGCCGAAATTGCCCACAAATTCGTTGACGGTGTTAAGACTTGGATCGTTTCCGTCGATGATTCCGGAAAGGTCGCCGAAAACGACCAAAATCTCGTTACCGGCGGAGCTGTCTACGATTCGATTAAAGATCTGAAAAACGGAACAAGCATTTCAACTTCCGAATGGCAGACAAAACTCGGAACCGGAAAGATTGCTTCCGGCGACACAGGACTCATGACAGGCGGCGCCATGTATGACGAACTGCGTCCTGATAATGGTTCATACGTCACTAAAAACAAGACTACAGCCGCAAATCTTTCTTCATTAGACACCAATCTAGCTTCCGTCAGCCAAGGTCTTAACAACCTCAGATCGATGACAAATCTGTCTGACGAGGCTAAGACGAATATTCAGACACTGGCTTCCGAAGCCACGGTGATCGAAGCCGGAAAACATATCACTTCGCCTGTATCCTCTAAGACAGAAGGCGGAGTCAGAACCTGGACGGTCTCGGTGGATGATTCCGGCACCATTACAGAAAACGATGCCAACCTTGTCACCGGCGGAACCGTATACAACTACGTCAAAAACTTCACTACCGGTGCAGGTTTTGCAGCAGTTGACGGTGCAAATCTCGAAGAACAGCATCTGTCTGCATGGAGAAACAAACTCGGCGGCGGCAAGATTGAAGAAAATCACGCAGGCTTGATTAACGGCCATACCCTTTATTCCGAGCTCAGACCGACGGAAGGCACTTACATCAGCAAAGGAAACTCTACCGCCGAGAACTTAAAGAGTTTAGACAGTAATTTGGTCTCGGTTGCTTCCAACGCCTCCAATCTTTCGAACCTTTCCGAAGAAGGCATCAATAAGATTAAGACGCACGCTGCCAACGCCGTAAAAATTAATAACGGCAAGCACATCAACGTAACCGAGCCCACGGAAGGGAATCCCGCCGCAGCCTGGACGCTTGCGGTTGACGATTCCGGAAACGTCGAAAACGGCAATGAAAAACTGGTGACAGGCGGTACGGTTTATTCTGCTTTGAATTCCGAATTAAAGCCGTCTACGGAAGGTCAATACGTTAAATCAACCAACACTACGGCTCAAAACCTGATAAGCTTGGATACGGGTTTGACACAAGTTCACAACGCTGTCTTCAATAACGAAGGCGACCTAAAACTTGCCGATATCAATTTAAGCAACTTGTCAGACAATGCAAAAAAAGTTCTTAAGGGATCTGTCACAGTTTCTTCTCCTTCTGAGTTCATCTCCGTTGCACCTACAGACTCGGCTGATAACTCATCGAGAGACTACGCCGTCGGACTGGTGACGACAGAAACAGAAAACTTAGGAGCAGACCAAAACGCACTTGTCACGAGAAATTCTCTCCGAAGCGAGTTGGCCAACCAGAGCTCGAATGTCAATACACAGTTGGCATCCAAAGCTAACTCGGACGCGTCCAACCTGACAGACACTGACGCCGGAAATTGGCAGAGCAAACTCTCAAGCGGCGCAGCCGTTGCCGGCGGAAATACTTCTCTTGTTACCGGCTCGGTCCTTTTCGGAGAAGTCAGACCAACCGAAGACGGAACATACGTTGCCGCCGCAAAATCAACAGCTACCAACTTAAGCAGTTTGGACAAAGGCCTTCAGGACTTAGATGCTGCCAAAGCAAACGTCAGCGGAAGCAATATTGATAGACCCGCTTGGCTGACAAAGCTCGGAGCAGAAAGTATTGCAGCCGATGCAGAAGGCTTTGCTACTGTAAGTCAGGTCTACGCTTGGGGCACGCCTCAGCAGCCTTCAGGCTCCTCTTTTGTGGCCATATCCGGATCCAAAACAGTCGGCCAAAACCTGGCAGCCTTGGACAGCAAAGTCGCCGGCATCCAGGAAGGAGTATCCAATTCGCTGAATAACTCTCTTTCGAATTTGACTGACGCCGGAAAAACGCAGATTTCCAACATCGCAAAAGAGTCCGTCAACGTCGTAGGTTCCGGCCTAATCAGTGTTGACAACGATCACAACGGTACTTTTACCGTTAGCGGCGTAGCAGGCGAAGTTGCTCAGAACAGCGCGGGCCTTGTCACCGGCAATCAGGTTTGGGATGCGCTGCAGAACATTTCCATCTCCAAAGAAAATGTTCAGGCAGCTCTGAAAGATGCATTGAAAGACAATACGGGGCTTTCTAACGCGGTCTCCGACATCATCTCAAATACAGATGTCGTCAACAACGCAGTGAGCAACTCCATCTCCAAGGAAAGCACGCTTAATACGATTGCTTCCAACATGAAGGCTGTCGGTCAGATCAATGCGGAAGATACGCGTGCGGTGAGCGGTCGGACAGTGCACAACTACCTGCACGGAGAGACCGTAAGCTTCGGCAAAAATTCTTCCGTCACGAGCGAAAACGGCATCTCCGTCGGTCACTCCAACAGCGTAGCAGGCAGAGACTCAGTGGGACTCGGTTCCCGTAACTCCCTGGTAGCCCAAGAATCCTTTGCCGTCGGCAATAACAACGCTTTGGAATCTGGAGCCGATCACAGCGTGGTCGTTGGTCACAACAACAAACTCTCCAAAGATGCCGAAAACACGGTTGTCATCGGAAGCAACGTTCAAACGAATGCGCATAATGCAGTTGTTCTCGGCGCTTCTTCCGAAGGTGTGGACAATGCTGTGAGCGTGGGCTCTTCTAAGGTTCAGAGAAAGATCGTGAATGTGGCCCGCGGTCGGGTCTCCCGAGACAGCACGGAAGCGGTAACGGGAGCTCAGCTCTACGAAACTCAGGCTGCTGTCATCCAGAACTCACAGGCGATTCAGCAAAACGCGCGATCCATCCATCACGTGGCGAAGACTTTAAAGAAAGACATTCGCAGAGCAGCGGCAAATTCTGCGGCTATGGCTTCTCTGCATCCGATGGAATTGGATGAGGATCACAAGTGGTCTTCTGCTGCCGGCGTCGGCAATTATTCCGGCGAGCAGGCATTGGCCGTCGGCGTTTTCTACAAACCGACCAAGAATCTGATGTTCAACGTTGCGGGTTCTGCTGCAACGAGCGGCGACGTCATGGTCGGAGCCGGTGTTTCCTACAGGTTCGGTGCGCCTTCGACCTACACCTCATCATCCGAGTTCAAGAGCAAAGTGGTTGCATTGGCTAACCATAATCACTCTTTGGAAGCCGAACTTAAGAGCTCGCGCGCCAGAGAAAAGAGTATGGAAAGCGATATTGCAGAACTCAAAGCCGAGCTCAGCGAAATGAAGAAACTTCTCAATACCAAGAAAATCAGAAAGGTTTCACTGAAAAAATAAGAAGGCCTCCCTTTTCTAGCTAAGGCTCTTCTGCAGCAATCTCCGGAAAGCTGCAAAGAGCCTTTTTTCTTGACCGACAAAAAGCTGTCGTAAGCGTGTGTCGGAGCAGTGCTCCCAACGAGCAAATCACAGGGTCGGATCTACTATCCAATGCTTTGCGGCAAATGAATTATCCGACGAATCGGCAAATTTAACCGGGACTGGAAAACTTCCACTTTCTCTGCCAATCTTATCGTTCAGCCAAGTTTTACCCACAGGATAACGCCCCCAGAGGGAAGTTCAAAGCAACACTCTCCGACATATTTCGGATAGACAAAACAAACTGCAAAAACGAAGTTTTGAGTGAAATCTGCTGCTCATTTACTTTCCAAAATCGGAGCCTCAAGGTATTCCCTCACATACCAAACACCTAGAAAACTTCTCGATTACATCCTTCGGCTCGTGTTTTTACAGACCTCGGCCCGTTTTGGCATTTTCTTCTAAAACGCAAAATATCGTTAACGGAATCAAACGTTACAACAATCTCTAGGAGGAAACATGAAGAGAAGAACAATGCTCCAATCCGGTATCGGCGGTTTGGCCGCTGCTTTTTCCGCATCTGCTTTTGCCAGCACAAAGCTCAAAGGCAACGAAAAGATGATGCCGGTTGACACCTTGAACCACGAACCCGGCTGGGATAAAGAACCCGTTGAAGTTTTAGAAATTAAGGGCGTCAGAATCGGCGAAGGCCGCCCCAAGATCATCGCTTCCACAACTGCTAAGACTCCTGAAGCCTTCATCGCTCTGGTCAAAGACTACAACAGCCGTCCCGAACTGCAGATGATCGAACTGCGTCCGGACTACATCGGTGAAATCTCCGGCAAAGAATTTGCCAAGCTCACCAAGCAGGTCTATGAAATCGCCAAGAACAAACCGATTCTCATGACCTTCCGCGACAAGACCGAAGGCGGCGGACGTCACGTCTCCGACGAATACTACCGCGACTTCTATTTCGACGTCCTGGATAACGGCAAGATCGACCTGATCGATATCGAAATGTTCCGCAACGCCGATATCTGCAAACAAATCGTCAAGAAAGCCAAAGAAAAAGGCGTCAAGGTTGTGATGAGCGACCACGAATTCGGATGGACTCCCTCTGAAGCCGAAATCATCCGCCGTCTGCTGCTTCAGGAACAATTAGGTTCCGACATTCTGAAGATTGCCGTGATGGCCCACAACACTGGCGACGCTCTTAACCTCATGAATGCTACTTGGAAGACACGCAATTACTTCTCCCGCAAGCCGATGCTCACCATGGCTATGGGCAAAGACGGTGTCTTAAGCCGTATGACCGGCGAATTCACAGGATCCGACATCACCTTCTGCATGGTCGGCGGCAAACCTTCCGCCCCGGGCCAGATCCCGAGCGAAGAGGCCGAACAGATCCTCAATTCCATCCACAAGGCCATGTATCCGACTAAATAACTTTCATCACATTCGAGGGCTTGCGGGCCCTCGAACGGGAGAAAATTATGAAATATAAACTTAGTGTTATTTCTGCTCTGACTGCCCTGTCGTTAGCGTCCGTAGCTCAGGCTGCAGCGTATAACGCCGGCACCTACACAGCAGTCGCAAAAGGCAACGGAGGCGATGTCCCTGTTACCGTGACCTTCTCTTCGGACGCCATCCAGAAGATTGAAGTCGGTCAGAACAAAGAAACTCCGGGAATCGGTTCTGTTGCCATCGAAACGCTTCCTAAAACTATCGTTGACAAACAGAGCTTAGGCGTCAACGGCGTCTCTGGTGCTTCGATCACCAGCAAAGCCATCCTCGCAGCCGTGGCAGCCTGCGTTAAACAGGCCGGCGGCAATGTTGAGGCCCTCTCTAAAGTTCAGAAAAACCAGGCTGCAGCGCCTGCTCAGACCTTAAACGCTGACATCGCCATCGTCGGTGCCGGTGCCGCAGGCCAGACTGCTGCCATCCGCGCTTCTGAATTAGGCAAGAAAGTCGTTCTTCTGGAAAAGATGCCGTTTGCGGGCGGTGCAGCAGCAGTTAACGGCGGTACCGTCGTCATTCAGGGATCCAAGATCCAGAAAGACGCCGGCGTCAAGGATGACTCTCCGGCCATCATGACCGAAGACTACATCAAGAACGGCCATAACCTGAACGACCGCCGCATGCTTGCGCTTTACGTCAACAACGTGGGTCCGATGGTCGATTGGGCAACGACTTACGCCGGAATGAAGTTAAACACCAAGGCCGGTTTCACCAATGAAGCCGAGCACTCTAAGCCCCGTGTCATGCGCTGGATTGACGGAGCTCAGGGCGCAACACGTTATTTTAAAGCTGCCGTTGCGAAGTCCGGCACTAAGCTGCTTCTCGGCACACCGGCTAAAGAACTGATCGTCAAGGACGGCAAAGTAGTGGGTGTTAAGGCCCAGGGTTCTGACGGCACGGTCTACACCATCAATGCTCCGGCAGTGATTTTGACCACCGGCGGTTTCGGCGCCAATAAAGGCATGCTCTCCGGGAATCTGAAGAACGCTCTTTATTACGGCGTTAAGAGCTCCAACGGCGAAGGCCATCAGATGGCCATGAAGATCGGCGCCAAGACTCAGATGATGGACTTGGGCAAGATCTACCCGAACGGTATGGAAGTCGCCCCGGGCATTGCCAAATCCACGATTTGGTCCAACAAGGCTGCTTTTGAAGACAATGCCGGCATCATGGTCAACAAGGCCGGTAAGCGCGTCATCAGCGAACTCGATACCAACCACAACATTAAAAACGAAGAAGTTAAGCAAGGCGGCAAACTCTTCATTCTGATGGACGAACCTTCTTACCAGGCCTTCCTTACCAAGCTCAGCATCACCGGCATCAGCAAGGCAGACATGGATAAGTGGCTTGCCCAGGACGGTAAAGGTTATCCGATTGTCGTCAAAGCCGACACGATCGAAGCGGTTGCTAACAAGGCCGGTGTCAACGGCGCTGAATTAGCAAAAACAGTTGCCAAGTACAACGGTTACGTAAAAGCCGGAAAAGACGCCGAATTCAATCGTCCCGCTAAGTTCATGAAGAAGCAGGTTGCAGCCGTCGGTCCCTACTACATCGTCGAGCAGCAGCCGAGATTTGCTACAACGATGGGCGGCGTGGTCACCAACGATAAATTAAATGTGGTTGACAAGAACAACAAGCCCATCCCCGGACTCTTTGCAGCAGGTGAACTAGTCGGGGGCGCCATGGGCGACGACTCCCCTCCCGGAGGCAACATGGCCTGGGCTATGACAAGCGGTAAGTTAGCCGCCGAACAAGCAGTGAACTCTTTGAACAAATAATCGAGGTGAACATCATGTATAGAAGAAACTTATTCAAGTCCGCAGCCGCTCTTGCCGGTGCAGGTGCCCTCTCCGCTTTCTCCACAGCTAAAGCTATGGACTGCAAAAAGAGAGAACTTCAGGCGATCGCTCTCTGCGCTATCGAGCTTCCCCCGGAAGAGTTCGCCAACCAGGCCAGAAAAGCCGGTTACGAACAGATGGGCTTGAGAATTCACCCGATTGTTCCCGGTGCCTTGGCTCACGAATTCAAAGCCGGAACTCCTGAAATCCGCGCTTTCAAGCAGCACTTGGCCAATACCGGAATCGTTCTGCACGGCGTTGACGGCTTTGCCATCAACTCCGACACCAACCCGGCTGAATTCCACTCCGTGATGGATGCCTGCGCAGAATTAGGCGTCAAAAACCTCACACTCTGCGGCGACGCTCCCAATAAGGAAAAATTCGCCCGTGTCCTGCAGGATATGGCTGACTACGCTGCTCCCAGAGGCTTCAACATCGACGTCGAATTCATGATTTGGAGAACTGTCGGTACGCTCGAACAAGCCTATGAACTCGTCAAGATGGCCGACAGACCAAACTGCACGATCGCCGTTGACTCTCTGCACCTTTACAGATCCGGCGGCAGCCACAACGATCTCGACAAGATTCCGCAGAAATACTTGGGCGAAATCCACCTTTGCGACGCTGTGATCAACGGCCCGATCGATCCTAAACTCGTACAGGCTCAAAGAGCCGGCACTTTGAAGGTCGAATCCACCGCCGGTACACCGAAAGGCTTTGAAGGCGTTGTTAAAGAAGCCCGCGAGGGCCGTCTTATCCCGGGTGTCGGCGAACTGCCTCTGGTCGACTTCCTGCGCCATATGCCTGAAAGACCCATCGGTGTGGAAGTACCGCTTCCCGGCTATCAGACCCAGAGAGTCTTTGACCTGACCTACAAGTACAGTCAGGATCTTCTTAAGCAGCTCTGCGGTTAAGCATAAATGAGGTAATGTACCTTGCTGCTCGGAGGAACTTTCTTCCGAGCAGCTTTTTTGCAATTTTCCGGTCAAAATTACAGATAAGGTGAAACCCACCCTTCCGGCTAAAACGACAGTTCAGCGTACCCCCTTGTTGGGTTAATTGGCGTGCAAAAGTTAATCTTTTTCCCAATACCCATCCCTGCTGAGCGTCGTTAACATTGCTCCTGAGGCCATGAGACTTCTCTTAAAAAGCTTCATCGTCTTTGCCCGACCAGGATTCAACAAACACTTCTTTAAAAAAATGATAATAAGACTCGCAAAGAACCTTTTCCTTTTGAGCCGGGCAGCGTTTTTTTCCCTTTTTTTGATGCTTATTTCTGCGGGCGCACAGGCCGAGACCGTCAAAATCGGCTACGCCCACGGCTTAGAGGTTTTTCAAGAAAACGAAACACTAAAGCAGACATTGGACGCTCTTCAGTCTCGTATCCGCGGCGTTGAATTTATGCTCGTTTCCCTTTCACCCATCAACACGCTCTCGGAAATCAAAGAGCAGAAGCTCGATTTTCTCATCGGCCCGAGTAATTTTTTCGTTGAGTTCCGAGGCTCCATTCCTTTCACGCACCTAGCGACCAGGATCAGCGCTATCGGCAAAGAGCCTGCAAAAACCGTCGGCAGCGTCATCATCGCCAGAAGTGATCGAGCCGACCTCAACACGATTAATGATCTGAGAGGAAAATCCATAGCCGCCTCGATGCCTAATTCTCTAGGCGGGTGGCTTGCTGCGCTAAGAGAAATCCACAACAAGGGGCACGACCCCGATGCTTTCTTTTCTTCGATCAATTTCACTCAGTTTCAGACGCCTGACGTGGTTTCCACGGTACTCAACGGAAATGCAGATGCCGGCGTTCTAACAACGTGCGTTCTTGAGCAAATCGAAGCCATGGGAATGGTGGAAAAAGGCAGTCTCAAGGTGATTAGCGAGCAGCCTTACGATAAAGGGGTGTTCCCCTGCCGCCGATCGACGGCGGATTTGTATCCTGATATGTCCTTTGCTGCGCTTGCCGGAACCCCTGAGTGGCTTGCCAGAGAAGTCACGGTAACGCTGCTTTCGATGCCGGAATTTGCGGGCTACCGCTGGTCTATTGACCATGACCAGTTTTCGATCGACCAGCTCATGAAAGATTTGGGACTCGGGCCCTATTCCTATCTCAAAGATACGTCGCTACCCGGGCTTTTCAACCGATTCAAAAACGAAATTCTGATTGCCGTTGCCTTTATTCTTTTCCTTGTCTTCAATGAGCTGCATCTTCGCAGGCTTGTAAGACTAAGGACTAAAGCGCTGTCCAAGGCTTTGGAAGAAAAAGAAAGAGCTAATGAAGAAGCGGCGCTCACCCGCAGACGCTTTGCCGCGCTGGAAAAAAACGGCATCATCTCACAGCTCGGGACGATTCTTGCGCACGAATCCAAGCAGCCCTTGGGCACGCTTTCTAATTACCTTACGATCCTGCAGCTTCACTTAGGGAAGAAAAAGGAAAAGGATGCGTTCAGCGAGGAAATTCTTGAAACCATGGGAAGCCAGCTGGATAGACTCAACGGATTAGTGAATTCCGTCCGCAATTTCGCCAAGAAAAAGCAAAGCCCGCTGGTGAAAACCGACTTGATTGAGGTTGCGCAAAAAGCACTCAGAAATTACGAAGCTAATGAGCCGAGATTCAAAAAGATTAACTTCCGTTTCAGGAGCACATTAAAGACGGCTTATGTCCTCTCGGAACCTTTCTCCTTAGAACTCTTAATCCTCAATCTCATCAAAAACGGATATGAAGAAGCCGTCGTCAATTCCAAAGAAAATCCGATCGTCACGGTCTCGATTTCGGAAGAAGACGACCGCTACCGTCTTGAAGTGCAAAACTCGGGCAAAGAGATGAGTGACAAGGATATTGAGCGAATCGTGACCTTAGGTGAAAGTGTCAAACCGGAAGGACTTGGTCTGGGACTCTCGATCATCCGAGGGATTGCCGATCATTTCGGCGCAGATATCAAATTCAGAAGAAGAACCGGGGGCGGAGTCATTGCCGACGTATTCTTCTCAAAATATGAAGAAGAGGGGTGTGAACATGTTTGATGGCTTAGAAATTTCCGAACTTCAGTCGAAAGTTCGCATTCGAGTGATCGATGATGACAAGGATTTCCTCAAATCCATGGGGCTGCTGCTGGAGATGACCGGATGGAACGTTATCACCTTTAACTCAGCCAAGGACTTTCTGGAAACCGAGAACTTCATCGAGCCGGGATGCATTCTTTTGGACTTAAGAATGCCGGAGATGACAGGACTCGAACTTCAAAGAAAATTGCTTAGCCAAAACAAGAACCATCTTCCGATTATCTTTTTAACCGGCCACGGAGATGTGGAGTCGGCTGTCTACACGCTAAAAAACGGCGCTTTCGATTTTCTGCAAAAGCCGGTGAACCCCCTCGTGCTCAACAAAGTCGTGGTAGAAGCCTCGCAAAAAAGTCTTTCGACGCTCCCCGAAGCCGATCAAAAGAAAGAAGATCTCGCTCGTTACCGGTCACTCACACCGCGGGAAAAAGAGATCTTCAGGCTGGCAGCCAACGGCAAAACCAACAAAGAGATTTCGCAACTCTTGGATATTGCCCTTCCGACCGTCAAAATGCATCGAGGAAATGCCTTTGACAAGCTGGATGTCCATTCTTCGGTTGAGGCACTTAAACTTTTTGAGAGTCTGAACCTGGGTGAAAAAGAAGATGTTTAGGAGAAAGTTACTTGCGGCCATCGGATCTTCCCTCTCTCTGCCCCTTTGGGCGGCAGACAGAGAAGAAAAAGTTTGGGGCGTCATTGTCGTAGGAACCGGCGTCGCAGGGTTATCTGCAGCTTGCTCTGCCCTTCAGGCAGGAGCTCAAAACGTTCTGATCCTCGAAAAAGGACCCATTGTCGGAGGTCACTCAATTCTTTCGACAGGTTACGTAGCCGGTGTTGACACCAAGCGGCAGAAAAAGCTCGGCATTACCGATTCTCCCGAACTGATGCTTAAGAATATGCTCGACATCGGGGGCCACAAGAATGACCATGAGCTCGCAAAAATCGTCTGCGATCAGTCTGAAGACACCATCTATTGGCTTGAGGAACTCGGGATTAAGTGGGACGACAACATTTTCCAGACAGTGGCCGGCATGTATCCGAGAAGTCATATTACAAGTCCCGTGCGGGCCGGATACGACTACGTGATGACGCTTCTGAAATACGCGTTAAATAACGGCGCCGTTTTGAAACTCAATACCAAAGCAATTGACTTAATCCACGATCACGGAACCGTTCGCGGGATTCTCACGGAGGAAAAAGGCGAACATACTCATCGGTATGAGGCCAAAGCAGTGATCCTTGCCACTGGGGGATTTACCGCCAATGTGGAATTAAGAACCAAGTACGATCCGAGATTAGGACCGGAGTTTCCGACCACGGCCAATCCTTTCGGCTCAACTTTTGACGGTGCAACCGGAGACGGTCTGATCATGGCGCAAAAGCTCGGAGCAGCCACGAAAGACGCGGAGTACCTCCAGCTCATTCCTTTCTGGGGCGGAAGACTCTTGGATTATGTAGGAGGCGACATCTACGTGAACACCGTCGGACGGCGCTTTGTCAACGAAGGCGGCTCCTGGAAAGAAGTCTCGGAAGCGATCCTTGAGCAGCCCGACCGAGAGATGTGGGCGATTACCGACTCTCAGTCGCAGAAAGGAGCAAGCCTCGGCATCAAGCTCATGAACAAGGTGATCAAAAAAGCCGACACCGTCGAAGAGATGGCCGCTCAAATGAAAGTGCCTAAGAAGATTCTCAAAGAAACCTTGGAAACCTATAACCGCTACGCTAAAGAAGGCAAGGATCCGCTTTTCGGAAAGACACAGTTTACGCAGACTATTGACCGACCTCCTTACTATTTCGGAAAGGAGAAACTCGGCGTGCACTTTTGCTGTGGCGGCATCAAACTCAACAAAAACGCCGAAGTCGTCCCCACTTCAGGAGGAATCATTCCGGGTCTTTACGTTTGCGGAGAAGCTTCGGGTGGTCCGCACGGTCACGACCGAATGGGCGGCGTAGCGCTCATGTCCGCGTTTGTTTTCGGACGAATTGCGGGAAAAGAGGCTGTCGCTTTCGGGAAGAATTAAGGCAAAGCCGAATAAATAAAAATGACAGTGATTGGATGGGCTAAACAAAGCGGAAAACTCGTAGAGGTCCACGACCCAAAGGGCAACGGTCTCTGGTATTGTCCAGGACGGGTGCTGGGATATACAAGCCATACAGTAACTATCGACACTGGCGCCACTACCAAGGTCTTCGCCCCAAGAGGTAATGTAATCAGGTACTGGCAATCAGATAATTGGGCAGAAGAAGACGAACGCAAGAATCAAGAAGAAAAGGGTTCAAGAAGGTCAAGAAATTCCGAGTCGTTCAGCAGTAGCTCGGGCTCCATCCCAGACTTAGCAACCTTTATCGGAGTTATTTTGGGTGGGCTTTTATGCTTTTTGTTCTCAATGTGTACTAAAAACTAGAACTCGAAGAGACTGATTCTTATGGCATCGGCAGTTTTCTGCCTGCTCATTTGATTAAACCGGTACTGGAGCCGGAAAACTCTTCTAATGCCGGAGACAGAAAAGCCAAAAATAAGTTCAGTCTTGTCTGCACGACCACCACGGATACGCTCGATACCCTTGTGACTAACGAGGCGCTTTATTCAGCTAAGCTTAGTAGCCAAGCCAATAAAAATATAGGTAAGCCAATTTGCTTAAGGGTTAAATACAGGTGTTAAACCATAACCACCTAGAGTAGTATGCTTAACAATGGCCTCATCTATAGGCGAATTAGAACTATGAAAAAACTCTTTTGTGCTTGTCTGTTGTTATTGTTCGTTCAGCCCAACTTGGCATATTCGTTAGAAGAGAATGTTAAAGCTTGTGTTAAATATCGGAGAGCTGACTATTCATGGTCGCATGGGTATAAAGTGACAGGCTTTGTACTCTCCGGATCAGAATTAAATTCTATAGCGAGAACCTATAAATACAACAGCTACAACGAATATTATGTTATTCCATGGAAAGAAGGGGGATATTCCGCATTAACGCTTCCTTTCGGAGGATTAAGTTCTTTTTCGAGAGAGGTAGAAGATCAAGAACAAAAAATGTGGGAGATAAAAGAGGGATGGGACTTTTGCTACTGACTTTTCGGTTTCACTTTAAAAGTTCGTTTTGCTTAATTGTTGATTTGGCAAATAAATAGGTACAGAATCAGAGGAATGTTTTAATCCCAACAGGTTGACTTTTACATCTTTTTTAATTTGCATTAGCCTCCCATGACTTCTAAGTCAACATAGAACTACGTCACGGGAGTCCCGGTGTCACGGCGCCCGTTTTTCTCCTCTTCGTACTCCCGGAAATACACCTCGGTGATAAAGCGCTCCCCCTTGTCGTTTTGAATGTGCACGATCACATCGATCACGCTGCGAAGCAGCTCGGCGGTATGAGGAAGATTTCGGCCCACGGGGCTTTCTTTTATTTTCATGGAAAGATAATCAAAAACGGCTGCGGCATTCGCTGCGTGGCAGCTGGTAATGGAACCGGCGTGCCCGGATAAGACAGAGCTTACCCAGTCCCGAAGCTCGGCCAAAAGAATCCTGTCGGGCTTCATTCTGAGGCACGACTTCACGAGCTTAGTGGCGTTCACGGGGCTCTCTTCCGTGGCTTCAGAGGAATAGAGAAGGTTGACCTGATTTCGGTGGTTTGGGAGTCCGTAGACGAGTTCCGGGCAGTCTTCAATCGTAATGATTCTCTCCGAGCTCGGGATAAACTGCATGAGCGCCTTCATAAACGTCGTTTTGCCGGAACCCGTGGCGCCCGCAATCACGATGGTGCGACCTAATTCAACCGCGCGGCGCAGAAATTCCAATCGGATGCTTCTGATTTCTTCCTTGGCGAGCCTCTCGTCAAAAAAACATTCGTACAACGCTAAGAGATCTTCTTTTCCGGCGCGTTTTCTGTTGACAGGGTTCACTTCATCAAAAAAACCGTTTTCCAGATACCACTGAGGCGGCTTCACTTCCAAGGAGGGGCGTCTGACGGACATGGAGATACCGTCCTTCGGACACGCAGGAGATCGCACAAACTGCACGCGCTCTCCATCGGGAAATGCAGCCGAGAGAATAGGCGAAGACTCTTTAATATCTGCACCGTTATATTGCGCAACGGCAATGCTTAAAGAATTTATAAAGTCAAAATTTGCCTGCGTCTGAACGCGTTCGGGCAGCACCGGCTCACTTTCCGAGAGCCTGCGCACTCCTCTGTCGCACGCTCTGGCTGAGACTCTGAAGGGGCGTTCCTCCCAGCAGCCGTTTTTCTCCACAAAAATCGTGTGAGAAGCCGGATGGTTAAAAGCAATTTCGGTCACACCTTCTTCTGAGAGCTCGTCTTTTAACACCCGAAGATAAAACCTTACCGCTGCGTCTCTGCTTAAATCACCCTTTCTCTCAATGTTGTCGCTTTGACCGAAATCCCCTAACCTTTTTGTTGTTTCCGCGTCTGCGAGGCGGTGACCTTCTGCTGATAATTTTGCCTCCCTGCGCTCCTCTACCTTTTTTTGAAACTCGGAGAGTTCCGATATATCGAATCCGCTCGTCACAATGCTGCCTCTTTCTCTAAGGCCATGGCTTGAGTTCATAGACCGAACTCATATCGATATTGCGGGCCGTAAAGATGCCGATTCGTGCGCCTTGGTTAATACGGATCGTGGGCGGAATCTGGCCGGACTGCTTCATGGCCTCAGTAATCAGTTCTCCTATAGGATTCTGAGACGTCGTGTAGTAGCTCACGCCGTCACTTCTTTCCCCGGCCTTCATCGTCGCAAAATTAAACGAGTCATCGATAAGGCTAAAGAGCAGCGCGTTGCCGAAACGCTGCCACCAGTGAAAATCCGCTTCTCCGGCGTGTCCCGCTCCGCCCAAAGGGTCTGTTCCGGGAGAATCCAAATCGACCACCACCCCGTAGGGCGTTCGGACCTGCGTCCAGAGCACGAAGACTCGGTCCTGACCTTGGCTCAGCGCCCCTCGGTACTCTCCGAACATGCGCGAGCCCGCTTCGATAAGCACGGTGCTCCCGTCCATCGAGTAAAGATTTTCAGGGATGCGGCAGCTCGTCATGCCCGGCACTGTGGTGTCGACTTTGGTTTCGAGAATGCAGTTGATAAACGTCCCTTTAGCGAGCGTGAGATGGCGGTTACGGATGCGGGCGGCCGAACCCGCTTCGATTTTGACGGGCATGAGTTTCTCGTTGAGATTGTTGTCGCTCTCGGCGTACTCCCTTCGGTCTCCTTCTTTCCCGCTTCGCCCTTTCTTCTTTTCTCCTTTAATGAGCATTCCCATCATCGGAGAAGAGAGCGCTTCGTCCCGGCGCAAGCGGTTTTCGTCTTTTTCAGCTTGCGTGACGTCCACCGCAATTTTGCCTGCCTCTTCTTCACGAGCTTTGAGTTCTTTTCCTGAAGAAGGGGCTGCCAAGGAAGAGTCCGGGATCTTCTCTCCGGCAATTTCAGCCGCAAGTTCCGGCGGCAGCGCTTCGAAAACGGGTTTGGTTTCTTCTTTTCTCTTCATCGTATCGGGAATGAATGTTCCGTCCGGAAGCACTACGCCTTCCCCGTTATTTACGTTATCTTTGTTTTCCTTATTTCCCGATGAGCCTTCTTCTGTCTTTAGTAAAACTTGAGCTCCGGATTCTGAGTGTTCCGTCTGGCTTTGTACTGCGGCGATCGACGGCTGCAAAGTTTTATCGTCTGAGTCAACTGCTAGAGCCCTATTCCCACTGCTGCCCGTACGAATCACAACCACGCGGTTTGGTTCAATCTGAGCTCGGCCGAAATATTCATATTCTCCCGATGCGGTGTAGCGTCTCGCGTTTTCACTTTTCCCATGGTCAGACGGACGGGGAATCAGAAAACCGGCTAATTTCATCGCGCCCCAGGCCAAAATGCAGAAAGCCGCCAGAAAGACGAACGCGGAGAACATCTTGCGCCGTATGAGCGACATCGACCCTGTAGATGAAAGATTAGGGCCGCTGGCAGCAGGCGTTTTTTCTTTTAAAGAGGTATCCGTGATTGCTTCTATGTTCATTGTCTCTCGCCTCCTTACTTTTGGTCAGCCGCTTTGGTCCAGGTACGCCTGACGTTTTTAACCGCTGTGCCGGATTTAGACGAAAGCACCTTTTCTCCGAAACCTTCATTGTAGATACCGACGACGGCTTCTCCGTTTCTTAAGCGAAATTCCCTCGCTGTCTTTTCCACGATCAGCGAATGGGTCTCAGGGTCGACTCGCGTCTTCAAGAGCGTCTCCTCTCCGCCTTCTTCTTCACCCGGCAGCACCTGATAGACAGTCGGAATTTCGGTGTATGCGGGGAAACGGATTACCGTGAATCGCCCGTCGTCATAGACGGCTTCGGGCGCAATGTCCTTAGACCCGAGATTCTCGCCGAAATTCATCGAATACTTCCAGTTATAAGGATCGGCCTTCGAGTTTCTGCGGCGTTTCCCGGGCTTCTTAAAAGAAGCCTTAAAGATTCCGCTGCCGCGCAAAGCCTGCATTTGCTCGTCGGTAAGCCCCTTTGCTTCTTCCCGAGGACTCCGGGCTGCGGTACTGATGGAACCCTCCTGAATCTCCCTTTCGAGCGCTTCTCTTTCTTCTTTTTCTTTGGTAAGCCGTGCCGCGGTATCCGGATAGCGGAAAATAAGTCTGAACGTCGGACTCTCTCCTCTCCCGGCATAACGGACTTCAAAGGAATAAACGCGTTTGTCGGTCACGATAATGAAATTGGTTTCTCCGTCCAGCCGCCTCGGCTTCAGAAAGAACTGATTTTCTCCGGTTGCTGTCTCCCAAGCAGTTGAAAAGCCTGAACCGTAGGAGGTCACTTCTTCGCCTTTTTCAAAACTGATCGTGGTGACAAACCCTTCCTTGGTAAGAATCGGAAAAACTTCATCCGCTCGGTAGTCCGCGTATTTAATCCTCGGGTCCTTAACACTTCCTTTCGTTTCTTGGAGCGCGAGGGCCGGAGAAGCGCAAAACACCGCTGAAATAACACCAGCCGAGAGAACTTTGAAAAAGTATGATTTTTTCATTTCTTTTCCTGAGGAATATTATTTAGTTCCGGAATCAAGATATTTTTTTCGACTTCCTGCCGGAGGCCCTCCGGAAGGTATTTGCCTGCCTCTTCTTTATTATTCGGGTCGATAACGATGATTTGGCTCGGACGCGCTTCGGCGCCCGGATCTTTGCCCGCTGAAGGAATGTCGGGCTGCACGGCAAGACCCCGAGCGTTAAATTCCTGATCGGTGCGGAAAGAGGTCACCTTAAACCCGAGCGGGTTTTCCAAGAGCTCTTTTTCGCTTCGCTGGTAGTCCGGAAAATATTCAAACCCGATGGTTGCGATCCGGTAGGAGGTTTCCGCCGGGCGCCCCGTAAGGTTTGAGACGACGCGTCTCACGTAACGCACGGTCGCCGAATCCGTTGCGGTATTGACGGATACGCTCGTCAATTCAATTCTTACGCTTAACCGCTCCCCGTATTTTTCATCCGGATTCCTGGGATTGTTCCGCTTAAACTGCCTCCGATAAGGCTCAAATACGTTCGGCATCGAAAGGTATCTCACGACCTCGAAGTCTCCGGCCACGGTCCGGTTGTCGTACCCCTCGCGGCAGCGGACGTATCGGGCAATGAAGTGCTTGTCCATGAGTTCGCTCTGCGGAACGGCTTTTTCTTTCCCTATCGGCAGCAGCACCTGAGCCGTTCCGGTCGTTTTCTCCACTTCGACCACATAAGGAATGCGCTCTTTTAAGGGCAGCATCATAAAAATCGCCGCCGTGCAAAGCATCGTGGCAAGCGCAAAAGCGCCCGCGCAGCGCCAGGCATTTCGCTCACTTCTTTCCAGAAAACAGATTCTTGCCGTCTCAAAAGTGAATCCGGCTTGAGAGTACTCACCGCTGCCCTGACGCTTTGATCTCTCCTTTTGCTCGGGCCTTTCCGTGCTCAAGAGAGAATCCTCGGCAGCCTGCTTCTTTCTTCTAGCAAAAAGCATCAGACCCTCCTATTTCACTGCGTGAAGTTCCGCTGGATCAGCGGAGGCGCTCCGCCTCAGAGCCTCGGCGTTTTGCGCCGCAGGCCGCCCTGCCTCGTCTTTTGCCCGCTCCGGATTCTTCTCTTTGAATTCGTTTTGTCTTTGAATCTCTTTGAGGCGCTTTAGTCTTAATCTTTCAGCTTTTTCCTGCGGCGTTTCGTGCCGTGTGTTTAGATCCTTTTGCGGCTTCCACTGCCCTTCGTAATGGTTGACCGGAACCCTTTCGCCTGAAGGCAGAGGAGGCGGCGTTGTACCGCATCCGGCCATTAGGCCGGATACAAGGGCTGCCAGGAAAACCGTTTTCTTCTCTTGGAGTATTGAGGTTTTATTTTTCATTGGATTTTTCGCTCTTTTTGTCATTAAGTTCATTTGGGCGCCGAGCCGGCTCGGGGCTCGCTGCCTCTTTTGCCTTGTGCTCCTTAGAGATAAAAGGCGTGAGTTCGGAATTGATGTATTTATGGGGATTTCGAATGTAGGACTTAAGCGGCGCAGGAGCTTCTCCAGCATCTGCGCCTCCTGAGCTGCGCTCGGAAAGGGACTTCATGTAGTTTTTCTCGGCGATGCTCTTTTCGATCACGCCGCTCACCAGGGAAGAGACCCTTCCCGTAAATCTGCCCTCTTCTTCCGCGCGGCAGGCCGCATTGATCAAGCTCATTCGTACGTACTGGGAACCGGAAGCAGATAACGCAGATCCGACGGAGTGAAACGGCCGGAATATTTTGTTTTCCTTGCTCCTTTCGGTTGAGGGAGAAAGGATTTTCGCTTCCTCTTCCCTTTCAATGTTGCCGGAAGAATCCGCGCCTCCTTCTGAAGGAGAAGAAGACGAAGAAGGTATCGGTGGAGTGGGCTGCGGAGGCACCGTCGCCGGCGTTTCGGCTGAACCGGCTGCGCCGGACAGAGAGGGCGGAGAAGAGGGCAAGGGAGAAGTAGGAGGAGTGGCCGCAGCAGCAGACTCGGAAGAGTCATCCCCGCTTCTTCCTATAGCTGCCGGGCTCGAGACGGCACGCATTAGGCCGCCTTGAGCCGCACCTTGAACCTTTCCTGCCCTCCTTTCGCTAAATCCCCCCAAGCCTCCCGGACCTCTGAGGTCTGATGTAGCACCGGCTGCTTCGCTTAAACCGTAGACACCCATCCCGAGCGCTTTAGTGAATCCCTTGGTAGCCGATTCAGTTGCCTTTAAAGCGCTGCTGCCCGCTATCGACATGGCGGCTTTCATGGGGCCTTTAGCCGCACTGAAGCCCGCCACAAAGGGCGCAGTAGCGCCCCACCCTCCGGCGCTCAGCGCGGCGCCGCCCGTTAAAGCCTGCGCGACCTTTGCCAGGCTGTTCATCACAAAACACAAGGCAAAAGAAGAGATACCGATCAGGAAAATAACCTTAAAGCAGACCGTCATTTTCCCGGAACCGTCGATCGTAAGATCCGAAGAAGCGGCAATACTGCTTAAAAGACTCCACTGACTCTGCATGAGAGAGGAGACCAGACTCATGATGAGCGGGAGAAAAAATACGGTCAGGCAATTAGAGACGAGGCTTCTCACCCAGCTCACCGTAACCTGCTTGGTGCTCTCCGCGAGTCCGCAGGCTAGAAAAAGGGGACCTGTGACCACCAGCAGCGCAATGCTGAATTTGGCAATTAAAAGCGTAAGCACCGCACCGAAAATTACCGCACACAAAAAGACAGCCAGAAGAAAAAAGCCGCTCACGCCTAAAATCAGCGCAATCCACCCCGAAGGCGTCGTGACGCCTGCCAAATCCATGGCAAATGCAAAAAATTCTCCGATGCCTGCCCAGCCGACGGTCCAAAGATCGGAGGCTGAGGCCCAAACGGATTGATGCGATTCTCCTCCCGCGCTCGGAAGCCAGCCGATGAGCCACGAGTCTAAATTTCGGATGCCGTCGATGACGTAGTCCGAATACAAGTCCATCGTCACGGCCGAAATCACGACGGCCCCGCCTTTCATGAGCGACCAAAAGAATTCCTTGGAACTTCGGTACTCGCCCCACAGGAGGCGGTAGCCCTGCCAGAGGAGCCAAACGGTAAAAACGGTGAGGATGATTCCGTCTACGCCGTCCATCAGGCTTTGTGCCGTTGCTTCCATCCATTCGTTGAGCACGCTTTCGGTCTGTGCTCCGAATTCCGAGAGCGAATACTGCGCCGATGCTGCCGCTTCCGCCATTGCTTTCTCCGGTCTTTTCCTTTTAAGGCTGTTCAGCTTCCGGCCGTCCGAAAAGCGCCTGAGCGCGCAGAAGATCTTCCTTGGCCTCAATGAGCTTTAGCTGCTCATCGAGCGTGCGCATATTCTTCGAATAGTTTTCCCGCATCAGTTCAAGGTTGGCCTTGTACTGCTGATTGGCGGCGATGAGCTCAGCCCCGCCTTTCAGATCGTCGGCCTTAGCAAAGCCCTGCTCGGATTTCTGCTTTAATTCGTCTGCGATTTTGCGGGCGGCTTCCGCCCCGGCAATGCCGGAATAAAGCCGAGTAGCGTCCACTGCCGCTCGGGCGTAGCACGTTTCCTTAAACCGCGTGGTGTAGCGAGCACATCGGTCGCCCATGGCGAACTTGTTGTAGAGCGAGCGTACCTCCGGCGTCATCGCGCTTGCCCCGCAGCGGCCGAGATTTTGAATGCTTGTCTTTAAACTTTCGGGAAGGAATTCGGTAAATTTTCCGCCGCTGTTAATCAAACGGCTGATGTCCCGGATCCCGGTGATCGCATTAAAGTGCTGGACTTGATTCTCGTAAGTCCTCACAAGCTGGTCATACTCACGGCGAAGCTGCTCCAAGGTGAGAACAGCCTGCGTTACCGCGGCGGCATCCACCGTCGGAATCCCGGCGGCAAAAGTATTTCCGCAAAGAAAAATAAGACAGACGACCGGACAGAGGGCAAAGACCCGAACCGTTTTATTCGCTTTATTCCCTTTATCGAACTTATAAACAAATTTCATTTTTCTACTCTCCAAAAACGAACTTAGTTTTTCCGAGCGCAGTGCCAAAGGACGTACTGCGCAATGGCGTTCGGAATAACCTCCGAAATCGCGATTTGTACTTCCGGTGCTTGGCCGTATGTGACCACCCAGCGTTTCAACGTTCTCAGAAAGTCCAACACGACCGCGATATCGATCAGCGCTTCTCCGGCAGCCTCTTCCAAGGTCGGCAAGGAGGGGTTCCGCAGCAGGATGCTGTTTGCCGCGGCCGCAGCACCCTGAGAGACGGAATAGATGCGTGCCAAATCAAGTGCCTCAGCCTGAGCGCGATTCCCTCGCTTTAAAAAAAGCGCTTTGGCAGCCATCATCATGATGAGCGCCAAGACCTCTGTGAAGTGAGCATCTTCCGCGCTTGCACTGCCCTCGATAAACGCCTCCTCGTACTCATCAAACGCGCACTCAATGACGATGCGGCAATCGGACCTTTCGCCGTAAAGATCGAGCGTCCTGCGTCGGTTAATAAAATTTCGGGTGAAATTCAAGTTGTCTCCTTAATTGACCAAACAAAAATTCAAGAGCTGCCAAGGACACCGTGCTCATGAAAAAATCTGCCCGGCTCAAAGCGCCTCTCTCGTTCTCTTACGGTGCAGTTCCCCGAGCTTTAACCGATGCTTCTTTTGATCTTTATTAACTCGTACAGCTTCATAGAACACCGGCAGCCAGTTCTCGGGTTTATCCTCCACGCCCTGACTTATCAATGCTTCACGCACCTCATGCATGATCCGGATGTTTTCCGTCGTAGAAGAAAACACCGCCATTTCGTCTTTAAACCGACTCAGATCCAAGCGAACCAGGCTTGAGGCGTTTAACTGCTTCACAAGAAAGAAGCGGCTTTGCGGCGGAAGGTTGGTGACGAGGCTGTATTCTTCCTTGGTTGCCTTAAAGAATTTGACGTGCTCTTCCTCGTCCCCCCGGCTGTTGGGCAGCATGATCTGCGTGGAAGTCTGCTCGACCACGGTGCGGGCAATCGGGTTATTTAAAACGTCCGAGGGGCTTTGTGTGGCAAAAACCATGACCGCGTTCTTTTTTCGGATGGTCTTTAGCTCTTCTTCGGCAAACTTTCGGAACGCCTCGTCTCCCAGCCATGCCCAGAATTCATCCATGAAAATCAATCCTCTGCGGCCGTCAATTCCGATGACGCTGCGGCTTTCCAGGTCAAGCTTATCTTCCGCATTGTCAAACACCCAGGCATAGGCCCCGCTTCCGTACCACTTGGCAAGCCTTCTCGCGGGCGACCTCTCCCGCTCCTGAGGCGTGCTGCCTTCCGTCATGTTCTGCATGAGCACGGAAAGTCTTCTCAGAGGCTTATCCATGCTCATCACGGAACGCACGGCTTCTTCGAGTTTTGCTTCGTCGGAAACGCAAATATTTCCTCCGTCGGATTGAAGCAAAAGACGCATAAATTCGATGAGGAAGGTAATGTTCTCAGGCGTCGGATCCAAGGCGAAAGGATTAAAGCCCGTAGGAGCACCGTTTTCCACGCTTGAGTAACCGCCCTCTAAGGCGTTCACTAAGATTTCCGCGCCGTGGTTGATATCAAAGAACACCATAGAGAATCGGTGCTTTTTGTCAGCGTACTTCATGGCGTTGGTCGCCAGAAAGCTCAAAAGCGCCGTTTTTCCCGCTCCCGTTTGTCCGAAAATCACCGTGGAGCCGGCCTCGGGCTCGCCAGACGAAGCGGCAAAGCGTGGAGTCGCATGAAGATTAAGGTAGTAAGGCTGCAAAGAAGCCTGGACAGCCAAGGCAAGCGCTTCTCCCCACGGATTGCTGTCTCTTTTGCCGGGCAAAAAATTATGAAAGGGCGCAAAGTCGCTGAAGTTTAAGCTCGTGATTTTCATGGGGCGCGGCGCCCAGAAAAAGTTTCCCGGCATTGCGCTCAGGAACGCCGCCGAGACGCCCAAGTCCGAAATAAAGGGCGTAAAACCCGAGGCCGTTAATTTTGTACAGATGTCCCGCGTGTTTTCGCGGCACACCTCTTCCGTCTCTCCGTAAACCAGAAGGGCGCAGGCATATTCTCCGAGGCAGAAAGCGCCCGACTGGAGAGCGTCCTGCGCCGCTAATAGTTCTTCACGCTGGCTCTCGGACTTGTCGCGAGCGGTCCGAAGCTTGCGTATCTGATCTTCGATAACGCGCAGGGCTTTCTTACGTAGGATAATCCGGAAGGTTTGCGATTCCACAAAGGGATAAGGTACCCTCTTTGCGTTCCCGGGATAAAGCAGTGCATCTAAGAGCCCCGAATAAGAGGAAGCAGGAAGCCCCTTGAGTTCAACCGACTGAAGATATTTATTTCCGTAAGCATCTTTGAGCTGCAGAATATCTTTGCCGATAAAGATCCTGGTCGCCCCGAGGGCGTCATAAAGAGGTCCCGAAGGAATCTGCACCTTATTCCAATTTCCGGTCATCAGGAAGTTCAGAAGCGTGAGCTGACTCGAGCAGATAATGCTTTTCCCGTCCTGATCTCGGTCCTCATAGGTACTCAGGCGCACGATGTTGTAATCGGCAAGATTCGAAAGCAGCCGGCCGCAGTACAGCCGAAATTTCAACAGTCTTTCCCGCAGAAGCGCGTCTTCGTTTTCCTCGGAGACCGGAGAAAAGATTCGCCCGAAAAAATTTTGATTCTCCCTCTCCTCCCCGAGCATCAAAGAGATGTAAAGCTCGGTAGCCATCATGGCGCACCCGGCGGTAAAAGCGCTGTAATCACGAGTGAAGTTATCCGCAAACCAAATCCCGCAGTTCGAGGGCTCAAGGCTGTCCCGAAAGGGGCGCCTGATCCGATGCACCTGAATGCTTAAGCGATCATCTTCCAGGCCGGTTAAGATGCGGTTAAAGACCGAAGAAGCCTCTTGGACTTCCTCTGAGCTCTTGGTCTCAAAGGGAATGCCTTCAATGTAAAAGCAAGCTAAAAGAGTCCGGTCTCTGAGCATTACTGTATCATCTTCCACAAGCGAAGCGTACGGAATGAAGCCGCTTAAAGAACACTCGTTTTTTGTCTGACGCTGTTTTGCTTGAAACATAGTGAGTGAAGGAAATTTGCGAAGGATTTTCAAAAAACACCTCGGAAAAAAGACTTTTCTAAGCGCTTGGCAGCTCCTTTCATCGCGACTGACGGTCTCTCGGTGTACGACGGAATAAAATTTTTCCCTTTTGTTCTTCTGAGACAGAGGGGGAAAAGCTCGGACAATCCGCCCAAATCTTTTTATTGCGGGATGCGGGCAGCGCCGCCTTTAGGAAAAGCGCCGTCTGCCGAAAGACAAAATCATCTTTTTTACTCATCCGAGCCATCAAAAACCAAAGCGGTATTCCGACGAGTCCTAAGTAAGGAGCTGTCCAAACGCTCAGAAAAAAGCAAAAAAGTCCCATAAGAAGAAGAGGAACCAGCGGCACGCCGAAAAGCACCGCAGGACGCGTCAGCCCTAAATAAACCGGATGAGGCATTGGGTCTACTGCAGCAATGTTTCGGCAGCCCAGGGAGCACAGGCAAGAACGAGGCACCCGATGATAAAAGGTGCCATTTCTTCCACGGTTCTGCCGCCCCAAAGAATTTTGTAGCCGATCCAAAGGCCCGCGCAGGTAGCAACCACGCCGGCGGAGGCCTTCATGGCCGTCATAATTTCATTAAAGAAGCTCTCCACGGTTGCCGTCGCTCCGGTCGCAGCAAGGGCAGATTCCGCTGCCGCTGCCAGAAGAACCGGCAGAACGGCTTTTATGGATTGAATGACTGGGATTTGATTCATTTAATAGGTCCTTTGGCTTGAAGGTGATAAGACAGTTTTTCCGTCAGCGACGAGTGCGCTGCCTTCTGATGGGAAAATATTTTTTTCTCTCCGAAAGCTTTTTTGACCTTGGTTGGAAATTCCTTCCGAGTGCTTGAGGGAGAGATTCATATCTTTCCCCTGACATGCCTCGTAACTCTTAGCGGCCTTTTTGTCGCCCGCTTTCGACAAGCGGGAATCGACAGCCAAGCGTGATCGGCAGTGCTCACCGTTGTTTCGCTCATCTTTGTTTCGTGCCTTCACGGAATTCAGAGCACCGGTTTTTTGAAGAACAATGAATGGCGCAGGCGGTTTTACGGCATTCTGCTTCTCAGCCCCGCGTCGGCTCCCGAGTCGTCTCGTGCTAACCGCTGCCGTTTCTGAGAAAGCGTTCGCATCTTCTTCATGCTCCGGTAAGTCGCAGTCCATCGCGGTGCGTTCTTCTGCATGCGTATAACGTGTTGTTTTCCCTGCAGCCGCTTTTAAATCTTCGAGCGCTTCTCTGGCAGCCAGAAAATTCATTCCGTGCAGGCCCAAGTACTCTCTGTAGCGGGTAAGCAGAAAACGACTCGCTAGCCTTAAGTTTCTGCAGGGCTCCAACGCCGAAGACAAGTCGGTTCCCGCTTGGACAATGAAATCTTCAGAAAGCTGAAATAGTCCGAGACTCACCGACTTACCCCTTTCTTTAAGTTTGCTGATCAAAGCAAGCGCGAGCTCTTCGGATGCCGCCGCAACAACCGATCCTCCGGTGACTGAGACGGACCACGGCTTTGCCCCGGAAAACGCCAGTGCAATGCGGTAAGCCGTAGCGGCACTTAGTTCCGGAGCGCAGGCCCTTGAGAGCTCTTCAAAAGTTCTGCCTTGAATCATTAAGGATTGAGCCGAAACAAGATCTTCTCCTGAAGCGATTTCCGGAAACCCCGTCTGCGTTATCTTCCTTGGAACAGATAGCGCAAACGGCGTGACGTTTTTCGAAACTGCAGGTTCGCTTAAAGGGGCTTGCGGTCTTAAAGACTGAATTTGCTCTTTATGCCCGTCAGCCGAAAGGGATCGCACTTCCCCTGCTGCATTCACCGGACTTAAGCAATGCGCTGTCAAAAAGACCGCCGCGATCAGTGAATTAGAGAAAAGCGTTGATCCTGTTTGGCTCTTCTTCCACATCCGAATCTCCGGAAATAAACGTTCAGGAACCGTCTCCTACAGGCTTTTCCTCTTCGGCCGGAGGTACCGCTGTTACCGCCTGCTCCGGCTCTTTAGGCTCTCGTTCTTTCAAGGAAGAATCAGTGTGGTGAGGCTCTTCCTGCCAGATCCCATCTTTGCCAGAATCTGAAGCCTGATAGACCAAAAGAGCTTTGGCTTCTTTGACACGATTTTCGCGGACAGCTTTCTGCTCTTGCTTGTGCGCTTCGAGTTCTTTTTCGCGCTGCTTTTTCTCGGCCCGTTTTTTCTCCTGCTCGTCAAAAAAATCCTTCTTGGCCTGTTAAATATTTCTTCTTCCTCTCCGACACTGATTGCAGCTGGCTAAAAGCGCCGAGATAATTCGTTTTCTTTGGCCGGCCAACTCATCCTCGGCCTTGATGAGATCCAGCCCGAAGCCGCCGATTTGATAAAGAATATTCAGCTGATAGAGCAAGTTGTCCGCCCGCTGAACGGCAATAAGAAATTTTCGATCGGCGAGATTGTCGTACTCCAGCATGACGATGTATTTGCGGGCTTCTTCAGGATCCTGCGGCTTTACTTTGCGGGATCGCAAAAAATCGTGCGTCTTGCCTTCGATTTCTTTGATTTGCGCTAGCGTCTTATTGAGTGCTTCGTTTAAATCGGTCACGGCGTCGTTTTTAATTTTTGGGGGCACGACTTTATTGGAATAAATAAAGTCGGTTCCGTTTCTAAGCACCGTGTAAATAAAAGCCGAATCGTTAAAGAAATTCTTAAGGTTTCTCGCTACAAATTCCGTCATAACCGTCGAAGACAGGGACAGCGACATTTGCTGTTTTGACGGTTTGTCGCTTTCCGGCAGCCTCGCGGGAACGCCTTCAGTGTTGATATCTTCCAGCGCAACGGCCTTCCCGGGCGTTATTTTTCTGAAAACCGAACGCTTTCTTTTGAATTCTCTTATCGGGACAGTTTTTTCGATATTGAACAGCACATTTTCCATGTTGTCTCCTCAGGAATATGTAAAGTGCTAAGTTATTTCAATAGTATATTTTTGATAGTTGTTTTAATCAACTATATTTATATTTTTTAAGACGAACAATTCAGCAGAATTCTCCGAATCAATTAGTAAGACACTGTTCGTGAGCTCTGCGTTTAAATGTCTGACAAGGGTTTCGGTCCTTCTTTTAATTTCCTTATAAATCCCGTATTTTTGGCGGATAAGAACGAATTGTTCCTCGTACTCAAGAATGATCTTTAGCGCCCAGCCAGGAGCCTCTTTAAATTTTTGCGCAGGGTAGCGAATTTTCTCGGAAGGAATTCGAACGGTGGTTTTACCGACCTCATGAGAGCCTTTTTTTCTATAAATCACAAACTTGGCCCAACTTCAATTCCAACCGCCTGACTTTATCCGGTGAACTACTGCCGCTTGACAAGTCAAATGTATTTAAAGGA
>ENA-UEQA01000166-UEQA01000166.1-human-gut-metagenome-genome-assembly--contig:-NODE-166-length-30892-cov-10.950576_pt1 | contig 30892 bp, 29 predicted proteins | sample MGYA00242936_ERZ507937 | MGnify/ENA primary metagenome ERZ507937 (study PRJEB26167, sample SAMN06115468) | human gut metagenome | host: Homo sapiens | place: China:Chongqing | collected 2016-06-16... | reverse complement strand
ACAATTGCTGTTTAAAAATATGATATCTTCTTTTATAGTGTTTTGACACATTATAATAATCTTCAAAGGCAGCATAAAGCTTGGTATCTGCCAAATTATATAGCCTTGAAATATTATAGGCATCAACATCCTGTAATAAATCAACCTGACTAAATCCGCCATCTTTTATTGACATTTCTTCGCCATTTTTACCATACAAATGGTAATTTTGTAACCCATTAGCAGGTGCACCTATGATTGTTTGCAAATCTTCTGGTGTAAAATAATTATATTCTCCAAAATTCAATGTGTTTTGCAAAACCCCTCCCATTTGTAAAAGATCTCCAGCCCATCCTGCAAATGCATCAATATCTCTTTCCAGAAAATCAATCTTCAATCCGGTTGTACTCACTATACATGCCCCTAAGGTTGCTGCATAATGTGTGATTTCTAATTGCCGCTTTGTTATCGGATCTATAACAGATACCTGATGTGGATCCAGATCAGGATAAGTTGACTTCACCAGTGCTAATATTTCTTCCTTTAATTAACTCGACTTTTTGGCAGGCAGTGTATCAACAATGATTTCTTCTGATACATCAATATCATCGAGATTAGATTTCCAATGAAACACAATCGGCTCTTCGTTTATTTCTGCAAAATATCTGTTGATACGATCAGTAAGTTCCTCCTTAGATTTAACACGGATACCTCTGAGCATCTGACGAATCATCTTGCTAAAGAAACCTTCAACCATATTGAGCCATGATCCCTGTTCTCACAATAATAAGTTATTTTATGTGGCTTTATATCTGCCTCGTCAAGAATTATATTTACTGTACTTTTATGAATAGTGGAATGAATCACGCTATTTTTTATCTTTTTCGACAAATCCTTAACAAAAAGGACAATTCACCTAAATTTCAGATAAACTGTCCCTTTACTATCTACATGTTTTATATTTTTGTTATAATACTTTCGCAAGAAAACTTTTTGTTCTCTCATGTTCCGGCTGTTCAAACAGTTCTTTCGGCGGTCTGTCTTCCATAATCGTTCCATGATCCATAAATATAACACGGTTACTCACATTTTTGGCAAATCCCATCTCATGTGTTACGACAATCATTGTCATTCCCTCTTTTGCAAGAGAACGCATAACTTCCAACACTTCTCCGACCATTTCCGGATCCAAAGCAGAGGTTGGCTCATCAAATAACATCACTTCCGGATTCATTGCCAATGCACGCGCAATTGCCACGCGCTGTTTCTGTCCACCAGATAATTTATTCGGATAGGTATCTGCCTTATCCTCCAGTCCTACCCTTTTCAAAAGCTCTACTGCTTTTTCATCCGCTTCCTCTTTTGTCCATTTTTGGAGACGTACTGGTGCAAGCTTGATATTTTCTTTCACTGTCATATTCGGAAATAAATTAAAATGCTGAAATACCATACCAAGGTTCGCCCGAAACTCATCTAAATCTAACCCTGGTTTCAATATATCCTTTCCATTAATAAGAATCTCTCCTGCATCAGGCTGTTCCAGTAAATTAATACACCTCAAAAATGTAGATTTTCCGGAACCGGAAGGTCCAATGACACAAACACATTCACCTTTTGTTATTTCAATATTGACACCGTTTAATACATGGTTATTTCCGAACGATTTTTCCAAATTATGAATCTTAATCACTTTCCTTCAGCCTCCTCTCAAATTTTCCAAGCAGAATCGACAATACTTTTACAATCAGATAATATACGATACCTGCTGCCAATAAAGGGATAAACATCTGATAAGTACGTGATGATACATAACTAGCTGCCTTGGTAAGATCAACAATTCCTACATAGCCTAAAATGGATGTTTCCTTTATCAACTGGATAAATTCATTTCCCATGGCAGGAAGAATGTTTTTTACTGCCTGCGGAATCACGACAAAACGCATCGTATCATTATAACTAAGCCCTAGGGAACGTCCTGCTTCAGATTGCCCCTTGTCTACAGCCTGAATACCACCACGAATCACTTCTGAAACATAAGCTCCACTGTTAATTCCAAAACTTGCAACTGCAGCAATGTAACCCAGGCGGCTATGGAAAACTGCAAAATATACGATCATCAGCTGAAGCACCGACGGTGTTCCTCGAATCACATCCACATAAAAGGCCGCAACAGACGAAGCAATTGTCCTTTTTCCTCTATGCTCAGCGTTGATACGTATAATCGCAACCAGTAATCCAAGGATCACACCGATCAATACGGAAAGCAGCGATACGATCAATGTCGTACCAAGACCATTTACATAATATTTCCATCGATTATCCTGTACAAAAATAAACTTCAGAGTTCCGATAAAGCCATCTTCTTCCTGTGTAGCAATGATCTGTTCGCTCTCTTCTCCTGAAAAATACTTTGCATACAAAGTATCATAGGTTCCATTTTCTTTTACCTTGGCAAGACCATCATTAATCAGCTCTGTTATTTCGGTGTTGCCTTTTTCAATACAAAATACGGTATCCTCTTCAGTTCCTTTCACCGGGACTGCTTCAATTCCATCGGTCTGTTTACAAAAAATCTCTGCGATGATCGTATCAATGATCACAGCATCTGCACCTTTATTCTTCAGTTCCATAATTGCACTGGATGCATTTTTAAAACGCTTTACCGTTGCATCTTCTACTACACCGTAATCTGTGTTCTCACCTGATGCGATCATATCGCTCTGGGATCCTTCCAATACAGCAATCGTCCGTCCTTTTATGTCTGAAAAATCAGTATATTTCTCATCTGTCCTATATACAAGACTCTGGGATCCTGAATAGTATACATCTGAAAAATCTACGCTCTTTGCTCTTTCTTCCGTAGGTGCAATCGAAGCCGCGATTGCCTCAATATCTCCTGCTTCAATAGATCCAAGCAATGAATCAAACGGAAGATCTACCCACTTCACTTCAAATCCAGCCTCTTCGGCAATAGCATTCATCAGGTCAATATCAAATCCCGTAAGATCCCCGTTGCTGTCAAGATACTCAAATGGTGCATATTCTGCATTTGTTCCGATTGCAACCGTTCTCTTTTCGTCTGCATAAACATGCATCGGTATTTGAATTATGATGATCATCATCAAGAAACATACAATTACTGTGTTCAGCCAGTATTTCCTGTCCATCTTCATGGTACTCCTCCTACCTGTGTCTTTCGTTATTTATTGAATGTACTATATCATAATATAACGTTATGTTCAATCGTTTTACGCTTTACTGTTTTAATTTTGTATAATTTTAACAATTTAACGTGCTAACTTTTGTTGGAATACACACATTACTCTTTCCATTCTATTTCGAAATTCATTATGATTCTTCGTTATTCTTAATTATAAACGCTACTGCTTCCGCAAGTTTTTGATGTCCCACTTCCGTAAAATGGATTCCGTCACAGCCAATACACTCTGCCCCAAGCACCTCGCATGCGCTCAAAAATTCTGCATGATGAAGTGCGGCAATGCTCCTATATTCTTCTGTCAGCCCGCCTGCCTTTTGTGCAGACTCTGCGGTAAATTCTATCCAGTCTTTTTTAGGATATAAATCTGCCGGTGCGATAACTATTTTTTCAGGAGTCTGACTTTTCCGTCTGCATGTTTCCTCTATCTTCAGCAGTACTTCATCCAATCCATATCCAATCTCTACTGTATTCACTCCATAGCGTGTCTTTGTATCATTTGTTCCTAACATAACAATGATATAATCCAAAGGAAATTGTGAGATCAAACATGGATACAGATAATCCAAGGCAGCTGTTCCAGGTTCAATTTTATCTGTAAATGCAGTTGTCCTTCCATTCATTCCTTCTTCGATCACTTCATAGTTTTCCCCAAGTGTCTGTGCAAGCTTTCCAGTCCAGCGCACATTTTTCTCATATCGTTCCCCACTGCCTGGTATATATCCCCAGGTATTTGAATCTCCAATGCAAAGTATTCTTTTTCCCATTCCGATCATTCCTTCTTCGATAACCAAACTATTTTAATATCATTCTTTCTATCATGCATTTCATCATTACCAGTAAACACACAGTCTTCCCATTCTTAAACTCTATGTACCTGCATGGTTCGGATAAAGATTAAAGAAACTGCGAAACTCACGTCTAAATAAATCATTTATAACGCTTTTTGTTCCGCAGTTTCTTTCTCATATTTCTTTATTGTTTATTCATATTTTTTACCGTATCCAAAAGCACCATTCATTCCACATACTTTGGAAGCAAATTCAGCAGCTGCTGCCAGACTTTCTCTGATTGCAGTTTCTCCTGTAATTCCCTTTTTCAGGTGATCTGTATAAGCAACCATAAACGATGTGATCAGAGAATCTCCTGCACCCATGGTGTCAACAACTTCCTTGATTGGTACCGCTTTCTGCACATAATATTCCTGTCCATCATATAAAATACAGCCATCTGCACCTCTGGACGCAACAGCAAGCTTTGGTCCATAGGAAACGATCTTTTTCAGATGTTCTCTGGCTTCTTCATCTGTTCCGTCAAAAGAACAGAATGCATAATCAACCGTAGGTGCTACCTCCGCATAATAAGAATCTTCTGAGTCATCTGAAAAATCAAATGAAATCGGCACGCCCGCCTCATGGATTTTTGGAAGTTCTTTCTCCATAAAACAATAATTTCCAGAATGTACAAAATCAAACTGTCTGATATACTCAAGATCAAACCGATCCAATACATATGGTGTTTTTCCGCGGATACCACCTTCATTAGATCCTAAGAACACTCTGTCCCCATCAACTAAAGTTGCACGCGCACAACCATTTTCTCCTTCTAACTGTTTGCACTTTACTGTCTCAATCCCAATATCATCTAAAGCATACATAACATGTTCTGCTTCAGCATCATTGCCGAAATATCCCATATATGCACTTCTTTTTGCACCAAACATTTTGGCATATACTGCAAAGTTTACACAGTTTCCACCCGGATACATTGTTTTAATATGCTCATATTTATCTACAACATTATCACCAAAACCTAATGCGCTTACATCATACATTTTCTCATTCTCCTTTTCGCCTGCCATAAATTTCAGGTCATTGCGAAATTCCAGTTTCTGATCTCTTATTGTATTTTTAGAATTCCACAATGATCCGTCTCTATGATTAATATTCAACAACACCCATGTATCTTCTCATGTCAGTTGGATGACATCTCTTATCCTGAAGAGCATTTCTGTATGCTACACTCATTGCATAAAATACCATTGCGTTAAAGTACTCTACGCAGCTGTCGTCAATTGCGTCAAGTCCAAGGTCATTTGCATCGATCACTTCATATTTCTTTGCATATTTGTTCAGGAATACTTCTGCTCTTTCGTCCATAACACGGTTTCTTCCGCGGCTCTTTAATAAAATATAAAGATGATCTTCATCTGTTACTTCAAATGGTCCATGGAAGTATTCTGCTGAATTTAAATAGCAGCAATCCATCCACTGCATCTCCTGAAGTGAGCAGATAGCAAATCCATATGCAGCTGCATAAGCTGCTCCTGAACCCATGATATATAAGAACGGTTCTTTTGCATATTTTTCAGCAAAAAGCCATGTTCTGTTTTTTACGCTCTTGACAGCAGCTCTTACGATACCATCTGCTTTTTCAAGTCCGTCTGCAACTGCATCGTATAATTTATAGTCTGGCTCCTGCGCTTTCATTAACTCATTCAAAATGTTTAATACAATACCCTGTGGTTTATCCTTTTCATTTGTATCATCTTCCCAGGAATATACAATTGGATTTAATGAACTGTCATCACAGGCTGATCCAGGTGTATGTGTCATTGCTACAACTGCTGCGCCAAGATCTTTTGCTAAATGTGCTGCATCTACGGTCTCTTTTGTATTTCCACCATGAGAGCAGATAAATACAAGACTTGTTTTTCCAAGGTGTGTCGGAGGTGTTACAACAAATTCTTTACTTGTGATCCAGTCAGCATGCATTGTCTTGGATTCGGTACGTACGAAATAATATCCTGGATAAAGATCTACTAAAGATCCTCCGCATGCTACAAAATATACATCTTCGATTTTTTCTCTTCCGTTTAAAATTTTGTTTACTAATTCTTTCATTGTTTTATTCTCCTTCTATTATAAAAATTTTATATTTAAAGCATTGCTGAAATAGTACAGAATACCAATGCCATTACTGTTACTAAAATAAAGAACTTCCAGATTGTCTTCCACCACTGACCAAAAGTAATCTTACATACAGCAAGTCCTGCAACGGTCATACCGGCTGTCGGGCTTAACATATTGGTCAGCTGATTTGCAAATTGAAGTACTGTTACACTTGCTTCCGGATTCACACCCTGTAAATCACATAATGGAGCCATAATTGGCATTGTCAGGGATGCTAATGCAGAAGATGATGGAACAAGAAGTGACAATAATGACTGAACCAGATACATTACTGCAACAAATGCTGCACTTCCTACACCTGCAAGTGCTCCTGATAAGTAATTCAGGATCGTATCAATGATCATTCCGTTTTCTGCAACAACCAGAATGCCTCGGCATACACCAATTACAACTGCTGCAAACGCAAGATCTTTTACACCGATCACGAACTGTTCTGCGATCTCTTTCTCAGAAAGTCCGCCAACAATACCCATTAAAATACCCATTGCAAGGAACACACCGGAAATCTCATCCATATACCATCCATGTGCAAGAATACCGTACACGATAATTCCCATTCCTACTGCAAATACAAGTAATACCAATTTATCTCTTAAAGTAAATCTTGTATCCTTTTCATCCATCATAAATTCCTGTTTTTTCAGAAGGTCATCCTGATAAGTGATGGATCCGGTTGGATTTTTCTTTACTTTCATTGCATATCGCATAACATAAGCAATGGTAACTGTCATCATAATTGCCCACCAGATATATCTGTATACAAGCTGTGGGTTACCATGGATTCCAGCAACACCCTGTGCGATCAAAACGTTGAACGGGTTTGTTGTAGATGCTGCATATCCAATCTGTGGTCCTAAGAATACGATCATGAAGGTCGTCATGGAGTCATATCCCATTGCAAAGAAAATAGGGATCAACATAACATAGAATGGAATAACCTCTTCTGACATACCAAATGTCGTTCCACCAATTCCTAACAGGATCATCAGAATTGGGATCAGTAAAACTTCTTTGCCTTTTAATCTTAAAATAACCTTCCGGATTCCGCGGTTCATCGCATTTGTCTTTGTTAAAATCTGGAATGTACCGCCGATCAGTAAAACGAATGCAACAACATCTGCTGCTGCCTGAATACCTCTTGTAGGTGCCATTAAAATTTCATGCAGTCCTTGTCTTAAATCACCGGATTCACTCACTTTATCTATCACATGATAGGTTCCGGCTACAGCAACTTCACGTTCTCCTGCTGCTGTATCAATTAATTGTCTGTCAAACTGTCCACTTGGCAAAATCCATGTCAGGATTGCAAATACTATAATCAATATAAATGCCAGCGTATATACATGCGGCAGTTGAAGTTTAAATTTTTTCTTATTTTCCATTTTCAAATCCCCCGTAATCAGCCTATTAAGTAAGGCTTATAAGCTTCCATATTCCGTTTGTCATGTGATGCCGGATCTTCGAAATAATCAAAATCTGTAATTTCCTGACCGAAGTATCCCTTGTATCCACGTCTGACAACCGTATCGATCCATTCTCCAAGTGGATGATTGCCATCTCCCCAGATCAGATGTCCGTATGGATTTCCATCGATGAAATGCATATGAATAATCTCATCGCCAAATGTATCAAACCACTCGTCTATGGTCTCACCGGCAACTCCCATTGCAGTTGTATCGATCATTACTTTCAAATTCGGATGATTCACTTCATCGTGCATTCTTTTGGCATCTGCAAGTGTTACAACAAGTTGGGATTCCTGCGGTCTTAATGATTCCATTGCCAGATTAATATTGTGTTTTGCTGCCTCATCTGCCAGTCTTGAAAGCATTTCTCTTGAACGCTTCCATGCTTCTTCACGGTCTTCATTCCAATAACCCCAGCCGGAGTTAATTGCCATTGTTTCTATACCAAGTTCTTCTCCAGCCTTCAATGCATTTGCAAAATATGCAAAGCTTTTTTCATAAAGCTCCGGCTCCTGGGCTGCGAACTGATATTGATAAGTACAATTTTCCGGAGTCAGGATCTTTACCTGCATTCCTCTTGACTCTACTTCATGCCGGACTCTTGTGCAATCAGAGTAAGACATACTGTCCAAAAAGAAATGCGGTGCACCGGCCCATAACTCAATCGTCTTCACACCAAGCTTCTGCTGTGCATCCAGAAAATACGGGAGTGAATAATATAAATAATGAATGTTCATTCCTGCAATTCTGTCTCTGTTAATCTGTGCCATGTTTCTTCCCCTTTCTATCATCATAATTTTTTATTGTTCTTTTGTATATACCGGTTTTCCATTTACCATTGTCATGGAAACTTTTACATCTCTCATCTCGCTCATCGGTACCTCAAAGACATTCCGATCAAGAACTGCTATATCTGCCAGTTTTCCTGCTTCTAACGTTCCAATCTTATCTTCCATTCCTATGTTATAAGCCCCACCATACGTCCATGCTTTTAACATTTCAGCAATCGTAATTGTGTTCTGCACATTGTACTGTTCTTTTCCATCCGGGAAATATCCACCGCAGCCATGGAAAATTGCTTCCGGAATGTCAGTGATCATCAGTGGCAGATCTGTTGCTCCTGATAATGTCATTCCTCCATCAAGCATGCCTCTTCGATTCCAGAAATACTTGCCTCGCTCTGTTCCGATCGTCTCTTCAATCGATTTTTTCACATCATCCGCTGGATCCAATGACATAATCTGGAAATAGATTTCTCCAGTTACACCAATTTCACCCATCTTTTTCAAATCCGCCGGATTAGAAAATTCCATATCTGTCACAGCATGACGGTTCACAAGCTTTCCATCTTTCTTCTGACATTTATCAAAAATACCAGCCACTTTATGTACTGCTCCATCCCCCTGTGCATGCAGGGAATAACGAAATCCATTTTCATCAGCAAGCTGCACTTCTTTTTCAATCATTGGATAATCCACCTGGATACTGCAATGCATATTCGTTCCCTCATAAGGCTCTAACAGATCACCCTTTGTACTTGCCACTGTTCCATCTGTCATCCGGTTATATCCGGAGAACCGGACGAAATCACCCTGGAACTTCTCTCTCATTCTTTTTCCATGTTCAATGTTGATTCCTTCACCAACCGGCTGCGACATAAAAAATGTTCGAAGTGACAATTCCTTCTTTTCTTCTTTTTCTTTCAGAAATGAGTCAAATCCGTAAAAATCATCAAATCCCATTTCTTTTACCGTTGTAACTCCACGGCTGTTCATCAGCTTCATATAATCTTTAAATTCCGGTTCTATGAAATCCCGATCATTTAAATACTCCGGCATAATCTTGTGATAGGCTTCCGGATAGCATTCTTTCGGATTAAATCCATATGCTTCTTCCGCTTTCCGGTTCATCATGCATGTGCTACGGTCTGCTGCAAATACGATAACTGCCCGATCCGAATATGCTTCATTCAGCTTTTCTTCCAGACCTTCCGTTTCGAATCCGTTTGGATTCCATCCATGTCCAAATACAGTGGAAGGTTCTTTCTCTTTTTCAACCTGCTCCTTTATCTTCTGTAAAAACTCTTCCTGCGATGTTATGCCAGACATATCAATTCCAATATGGAAAATCGCATAACCCGTAAAAAAAGTATGTACATCAATAAATCCCGGTGTCACCAACTGATCTCCCAATTCCAGAACCTCTGTCTGTTCGTCAATCCAATCACTTCCATCATCTGTTCCAACCGCCAGGATATTCTGTCCGCTTACTGCAACATATCCTGCAAATGGGTTCTCAACAGTAGATGTAAAAATATGATCTGATCTTAACAGATAATCTGCTTTTTGCTTTCCCATGTTCTCCCTCCGTTCTTATTTCTTCATTTGATGATTATGTTATATCATATCATAACGTTATATGCAATCATTATATAACGTTATATGTTCACTTTCTATATATTCACCAAAATTAGCTTCCTGTTTTTATAATATATGCACAATTTCCTGTTCCTATCCTGTGGTTTATCTTTTACTTTTTTTGTTATGAAACAGATGGATTTTGTTGTTATTTAAGTCTGTTTCCGCTATAATGTATCTGTGAATCGTATAGCTATAAATAATATACGTTGTATGTTTAGAGGAGAATTATAATGAAACTTGATATGAATGCAGAAACTCCATTATATATGCAGCTAAAAGAAGCGATCAAAGCTGCAATCAAAGATGGCACTTATCCGGACAACGAAAAAATACCTACTGAAATAGAATTAAGCGAACACTACAAAGTCAGCCGCATCACCGTAAGACGTGCTGTTGAAGAATTATGTCAGGAAAATTATCTTGTAAAACGTCAGGGAAAGGGAACTTTTGTAAAATCCCGCAAGATCCAACGCAAAATGGAACATCTTCTTGGCTTTGCTGATGCATGTAAAGCAAATGGATGTATTCCATCCCGCCTTTTGATCAAACGCTCCGTAACCGAGTTATCTGAGGAAGAAGCCAAAACAATGAATGTTCCAACTGGCTCAAAGGCAGTCTTGATCGAACGTGTCGATCTTGCCGATGGTATCCCAATGATTTATGAAAGCAATCTGTTTCCTTATCCAAAATATGAATTTCTTTTAGATGAATCGTTGGATGGTTCCCTTTATCAGCTTCTAAAAGATTCCTACCATATTCAGGTTAAGGGTTCCCGTAATTCGTACCTTGAACTCGTACGCGCTTCCGGTTCGCTTGCCAAACATTTGCGTGTCACCAACGGAGAACCTTTATTTTATTTATACTCCGAGATTTTTGACACAGACTATAATCTTGTTCATATTTGCCGTGATTATATCCGCGGAGAACAATATCGATTTTATATGGACGATTATACAAGACCTTAACTTTAATAACCGTTCGCTCTGTAAATATTCTATGCCACAAATAAAAGAAGCAGTTACTTCACGAAAACTCGTGAAGCAACTGCTTCTTTTATTTATAATGCTATATAGCGTCTGTTGATTAAGCAGCTATTTGCAGCTTCCAACTTTCATATCTGTTCTAATCATGCAAAAATCGGAACTGATACAAAAAATTGCAAAGTATTCGTCTCAGAATCCTGAACAGTTTCGTTACGAATGCAGATAATGCGATAGATGTCATCTGTCTTTCCCTATCACAGCATCTTCTTTTTCCGCAAAAACAGCATGGTAATGATACAGATCAATAATGTGATAATACAAATGATCAGAAATCCGTGCGGTGTATTTGCAAACGGCATCCAGTTTTCATTGACATTCATACCGTAGATACCGGAAATGACCGTTGGGATTGCCATTACAATTGTAATAGATGTCAGATATTTCATAACGTTATTCAAGCGGTTATCCAACAAAGAGGACATCAGCTCTCTTGTTCCGTTGATGATATCTCGGTAGATGGTTGTCATTTCGATCGCCTGACGGTTCTCCACTATCACATCATCCAAAAGTTCCTTATCTTCCGGGTACTGCTCCAACCGTTTATAGCGCGTCAGCCGGTCAAGCACAACCCCATTTGCCCGGAGCGACGTCGCAAAGTAGACTAATGTAGATTCCAGTTCGTGCAGGTTGATCAGATCGGAATCGTCTGTATCGCTTCCAACACGTTCTTCTATCTCAGTACGTCTTTTATCGATGATCCGGAGATTTGCCTGATAAATCGCTGCCGTCCGGTATAGGATCTGATATACAAAACGCAACTTCTTCTTTGTGCTGAATTCTTTCACACGGCTCCGCACAAAGTTCTGCAATACCGGTGTATCCTCCGTGCAAATTGTGACAATGATATCCTGCGTCAGGATGATACCAAGCGGAATTGTCGTGTATGTTCTCTGATCATGACGTATCTCGATGGCCGGGATATCCACCAGTATCAGCGTATAGCCGTCCTGCAGTTCAATACGGGAACTTTCTTCAACGTCGAGTGCAGCCTTCACGTCATCAATGTCTACCATTAATTTCTCAGCAATTTCCTCACACTCATCATGTGTTGGGTTGATCATCTGCACCCATACACCATCACTTAATTTTTCTTCTTCATGTATGACCTGATCGTCCGTCCTATAATAAGTTATCATAACTGTCACCTGTTCCTGCATTTCGTCGCATTTTCTCTAATAAATATCATAACATAGTTTTTTTGATGTTACTACGATATTTTTGTAAAATGCCTTTTCATTTTTTGCGGTCAGGAAGCTGTACCAGAATGATCGCCGCAAACATTAATACACAGCCGATCAGTTCCCTGAGAGAAAGCGTCTGATGCAGGATAAGGAATCCTGCAATTACTGAAACCACTGATTCCAGGCTCAAAATTAACGATGCAACCGTCGGATTCATTCCTTTCTGCCCGATGATCTGCAGGGTATATGCGACGCCGCAGGACATGACACCTGCGTATAGGATTGGCATCCATGCAGCAAGAATACTCGTCAGCTGTGGTTTTTCCGTGAGAACCATCCCTACACCAGACAGGATTCCACAGGTAAAAAATTGGATACAGGATAATTTCACTCCATCCGCTTTTGGGGAAAAATAATCAATGACTAAAATGTGTAAGGAAAATGCCAGTGCGCAAAGCATCAACAGAAAATCGCCTTTCTGAACAGAAAATCCACTCTCTGTCATGCATAAAAGATATAATCCGGCTACTGCGATCCCAACGCCACACCAGACTTTACCGCTCACTTTTTTTCTCAAAAAAATCCCAAGTACCGGAACAACCACAATGTACATTGCTGTGATAAATCCTGCTTTTCCGACAGATGTATACATGATTCCAAACTGCTGCAGATTACTTGCAATACAGAGAAGCACACCGCAGGCAATACCGCCAATGAAAAGTGTCTTCCGCTCTTTACCATCCATTTTTTCTGCAGCTTCCGTGTTGCCTTTTCCATTTATCTTTCCCAAAAGGGCAATGCATGGAAGCAGTACCACACCTCCAATGATGCTTCGCATCACATTAAACGTAAACGGGCCAACATAATCCATGCCAACACTCTGTGCAACAAATGCCACGCCCCAGATGGTCGCAGTTAAAAGTAATAATAATGATTGACGTAAGATAAATTTATTCATAATCCTCCTTGTTTGCGGAGCAAATGCGACTGTCCTTGCAGGAGCAGAGGATTTTGTCTCCCTGTTTTCTATAACAGAATAGGGCGGCTTATAAAGCCACCCTGCTTAATCTTCAAAACTAAGTTACCATTTTCGGGCAATTTGTGCAAGCATTTCCACAGATTTGTTATGAAAAAAACTGATGCCCAGTTTACAAATATCTTAGAACTGCTTAAGAGATTCTTCACTTTCCAGTCAAATTTCTGTCACAAATTTCCTTTAATATAAAATCATCAAAAGGAGCTGCCGGTTTCAAAGCAGTTTGGGGTTGGAACAGTTCCGTCTAAATACAATTCCTGTGGACATTATTTTTTCCAATGTCTACAGGGTTAAAATATATATGGGCAGCATTTCGTAAAGTTCGAAATGCTGCCCTCCTTTTTAATGTCCGTCGCCGGATTTAAATCCGGTATCTGACACGATTTTTTCACTGTTCTGTTTCACGGTATCGGAAGCGGTGTAAGCACTGTCCTCATACAAAAAGATATGCAGTTCTTTTACATTGTCGCTCAGATCACACGGTATCACGACATCACCTGTTTTTTTGCTCAAAACCTTAGTTGTCTTGGTAAATGGAAATCCTGTGGTGTCTCCAATGGAATATTGGAAAACCTGTGACGCAAGCGCTAACAGTTCTGCATTTGAAAAACTGGTCTGGATATCACCACATACCTCATTGATGAGCTTATTTACGGTTGTAAGATCGGACTGCTGTGCTTTTTTCACCATCGCGGTCAAAACCGTACGCTGACGCTCTGTTCTGCGGTAATCATCACCGCCTCCATATCGGATTCTCGCATATGCACATGCCTGCACACCGTTTAAAGTATATGTGCCTCCCTGCGTAAGATTCTCGGCCTTATTTCCGGTCAATTCGTTTAACTCCCGGATATATCCGGTCATGAGAGACGCCTCATCATCTGTGATCTCCATGTCCACACCGCCAAGTAAATCGACGCATTCGATGATCGAGTTGAAGTCGACTGTCACATAATCTGTGATGTTTAAATCAAGGTTTACATTTAGCATGGATATCGCCTGCTCCGGTCCACCCTTAGCGTAGGCGGCATTGCATTTCTGGAAAATTCCATCTCCGGTATCCAAATAAGTGTCGCGGTAGACAGAAACCAATTTTACCTCTTTTGTATCATTATTAATATTGGCAAGCATAATGACATCGCTCCGCCCCTGCGACAAATTTCCATTGGAGCGATTGTCCAGACCAAACATCGCAATGGTCTGGTAACCCTTCATAATTTTCTGGGATTCCTGCGAAATATCCTCATTGACCTCAATCTTGTCCATATCCAGCTTTGTTTTCTCAATTTTGCTTAATTTTGACACAAAAAAAAGAACCACCGCAAGAATAAGCAGCAACACGATCTCCATGATAAAAATCGTGTTGCGCCGCCTTCTCGCTGCCGCTCTTTTCTGATATCTTCTGCTGTTTTTTCTGTGATCCTGTTCCCTTCTCGGATTTACGTTTTCTCTCTGACTCATTTTTCATCCCCGGCTTTCTTTTTGTAATCATTCAGTACTTTAAATTTATGTTACAAAAAGAGAGCCAGTGATTCAATCAAGCTTTTCTTAATCATTCTTAATATCTGTCGTATAATTTCTTATGAAACTTTTAAGGACTGCACCTTTTAAACCGCTGAATAACCGCTGATTCTCATGAAATAGCAAAGCAGATATAAGAGCAGTAAATGCGCCGGATAGAAAACATAGAAGAAATATTTCATTTTCCAGCCGTGGGTTCCGTTTTCTCCCGTATCCACATGGTTAAAATATATGGGCAGCATTTCGGAAGTGGAAATGCTGCCCTCCTTTTTACTCTCAATTCATCCACAAAATTACACCTATTGCCTGTACCAAACCATTTCCTGCAGATTACACCAGAAATAATCATCTGTACAGCCTGCTACATAGCATGTAAACATATCTCCAGCCTTGCTATCATCATAATAAAAGCTGAGTCTTGGGCATAACCCCTGTTGGGAGCGGTCTGTCAGTTCCCATACATATGGTTCCTGATTACAAAATCCTATATTTTCAGATTCTAATGTATAAATATAAGCACCGTCTTCCTGAATACGGAACGCCATGCCCCAGCTCGGACAATACCATGTGCCAATGAAATTCTTTTCCATTGTCTCAGCATAATCATCAAACACATCAAAGCCTTCCACCGAAGATGCATCTGCTGTGATCTGGAAAGACGCATATTCACTGTCTGTGATCGGTCCAGATTTCACTATATTGCTCTGATCCGGTTTAAGTTCCGTATCTTCTATTATTTCTGATGCCGTCTCTGTGTTTTCAGTTTCCTGATTTTTTATGTCAGCTTCTGTGGAAATCTCTGTGCCATTATGATATGTTTCATCCTGGCTTTCCTGCTGCTTCCCCGTCTTCATTGCTTCCCATTGTGTATGTATATCACTTCCTGCACCCACAAAAATCACAAGACTCAATCCTACAATAAAGCACCACATCAGCACGAGGATAAAAATAGTTAAAAATCTTATTCCCTTCTTTTTTCCTAGTCCCTTCCCATTATTTTGGGAACGTCTCAGAAGATAAACAATCCTTACACTAACTAAAATCCACAAGCCCACTAAAAACAGCATTGCCCCAATAAGCATAAAATTATAATAACTATCTGAACTTCCCACAACAAATGTCCAGATTCCATAACCGACGGCAGTTGCAGCCATCAATATTCCAAACCAAAGATTCAGATATGGCTCTGTTTTTGTGTCCTGTTCTGCCATAATCTCCCACGTTTTTACAGTGTCCATCAGCCTGGTCTGATCCCCGCTTCTGAAAATCTCCTGTAATTCATCATCCGACAGCTTAACGGTCTTAGAAGGCACCGCAGCGCAATGCTCCAGTTCGATCTGCCAGCTATCCTCCCTCGCACGAAATGATGCTGCTGCAAGCAGAAAATAATAGGTCTTCAATACATTTTTTTCCAGACTTTCTACCGCAATCTGGGAAAGTGCCTGTTTTGCAGCCAACGGTTTTTCCATCAGGATATCCTGCTTGGCCATTGTCAGCAGGGTTATACTCTTTAAGAAAAATTTTTTATTATGATTTTCGCGATAGATGACCAGATTATAATCGTGCTTTTCCTGCAGCGTAAAATCCTTCATCCGCTTTGCGACAATTCCATTATGGAAAATGCGAAACCCCATCATAGAAAACATGCATATAACATAAAGAAGAATGTAGCTTGAAAGCTTTATTTCTATCTGTGGAAACAGTATTTTATCCACCATACCAAGAGCAAATAATAACAGCAAAATCAGATATCTGAGCGCACACTCTCTCTTTGCTCTCCGTATACATTTTCTTGCCATTTCAATTCCGCGGTTGTCGTACAATTCCACTGATTCATTTGTGTCATATATATTCACGATTCCTGCCCCTTTTGTATTATGTCAAGCTTGTATTTCATTTTCTATCAAAAGCTAAACCGCTGAATATCCGCTGATTCCCATGAAATAGCAAAGCAGATATAAAATCAATAAGTGTGCCGGGTAGAAAATATAGAAGAAATATTTCATCTTCCAGCCGCGGGTTCCGTTATAAAATGCGATCGGGATAAAGCCGAACAGCGCCGGTGTCTCCCAGATGAATGATGCACATCCTGCGATGAGCTGCCACATTTTTTTCTTGCGGAAAATGTATAAGACCATAATACAGAATACACCTTTTTCGGCATAATCGGTCTTTAAAAAATACGCCAGTGCCATTCCTGCTGCCACGATCAGGATATATAAGATCACCTTCCATGCCTGACCCCACTCTTCTTTTTCTTCCACTGCACGGTAAGCGATCATCGTCAGCAAACCAATAAATAAAGTAAAAAAGACATTCTGATAATTGAATTCGAGTATTTTGCTGCTGAATGCCAGATCAAACGGTATCTCTGAGAGCAACGCAAACAGTCCAAGCCGCATCGCATATTTTTTCACATCATGTGTATGCAAAAATCCCTCCACCAGCAAGAAGCAAAAGATTGGGAACGCCACACGTCCGATCATTCGCATGACCGTGTACGTCCCATACAATGCCCCATTTGCTGAAAGCCATTGCATGATCGCATCTGTACTGGTCTGGTCGAGTTCTCCCAGCCCGTTTACCATCAGAAGTCTTGCCAGCACAGCAGCGCCGATATGGTCGATCAGCATGGTGACGATGGCGATCATTTTTAAGGTACTTCCGCTAATTCCTTTTTTCTTCTCCATAATCTTCCTTTTTCTAGCCAACAAACTCGGCAACACATCTTCTGTATGCCGCTACCGGATCAGCTGCCTGTGTGATCGGTCTGCCGACTACGATATAATCAGAGCCAAGCTCTTTTGCTTTTGCAGGTGTTGTCACACGCTTCTGATCTCCTACATCTCCGTCTGCAAAACGCACGCCCGGTGTGATAGTAAGAAATTTTTCTCCACATACTTCGTGCACTTTTCCTGCCTCTAATGGAGAACATACCACACCGTCTAACCCTGCTTCCATTGTATTTTTTGCATAATGCATAACTGTTTTGTCAATCGGTTTGTCAATCCACAATTCTTCCTGCATCACTTCCTCGCTTGTGGAGGTAAGCTGTGTCACAGCGATCAGCAGAGGTCTTGTTCCGTCTGCTCTTGTCAGTCCCTCAATTGCTGCAGACATCATTGCTTTGGTTCCTGCTGCATGAACGTTGCACATATCAACATCAAGGTTTGATAATACTGCCATGGATTTTTTGACTGTATTTGGAATATCATGTAATTTCAGATCAAGGAAAATCTTATGTCCCATCTTCTTAATTGTTCTGACGATCTCAGGTCCTTCTGCGTAAAAAAGTTCCATTCCGATCTTTACAAATGGCTTTTCATCCTGAAATTTGCTTAAAAAGCTCACTACTTCTTCTTTGCTGTTAAAATCACAGGCAATAATGACATCTCTTCCCATAAGTTCTCCTTTTTCTATTCTCTGTATTTATTCTTTTTACAGTGACCGTTATGTATCACCTCATCAAAGAATACTACATCCAAATTTAATTGTAAACATAATTACCTGCAAAAACATTCATTTTTTTCTAGACAATTGCATTTAATTATGCTAATATAACAAAGTACGGTTTTGGACGTACAACCAAATATATCGGAATGTGGCTCAGCTTGGTAGAGCGCTTCGTTCGGGACGAAGAGGTCGCGTGTTCGAATCACGTCATTCCGACTGACTTTTAAAAACCTGCAAACCTTGTGTATCAAGGTCTGCAGGTTTTTTTCACCCATACACCTCTCCACATGTTCTGCCCGATATGTACCTATAAATTTTTAAATGCTTATATGCCATTTTCTTACCATGCTCACAAAATTTAACAAAAAATTCATAATATAATAGCAATTTCCGGCTGTTTTGCTGCTGGCTATATGCTATAATAATCGGACAAGCAAAAAAAGGCGATGACACTATGAAGAATATAGAATTGTCAGCCTGCGAAGAAATGATAATGACAATTATCTGGAACAATGAGGCTGAATTAGATTTAGCAGCAGTCATGACTCAGACAAACGAGCGCTATCATACTGCCTGGAAACCACAGACAGTATCTACTTTTCTTGCAAGAGCTAAGAAAAAAGGCTTTCTGGCTTCTTATCAGAAAGGACGTTACTCTTACTATCAACCACTTGTGAGCAAAGAGGAATACCGCAAAATGAAGCTTCTCGCCCTGTTGACCCAGTTCTATGATAACGATAGGGAAGCTATGAAGAAAGATATAATGGCATGAAAAAAACAGTTCTAATTACCGGTGCGTCACGTGGTATCGGACGTGCAATCGCTATTGCTTTTGCAAAAGCAGGTTATAACCTTGTCATCACCTGCTCCAAAAGTGAAACAGAACTTTTACATTTAAAAAACGATCTGGAAAGAGACTATTCCGTAGATGTCCTTGCAAGTATTGGTGACATCTCTGATTTCGAATATGTGACACAGCTTTTTTCACATATTGAGCAGCGTTTTCACGGTGTCGATGTGTTAGTCAACAATGCCGGGATCTCTTATGTCGGTCTGCTAACTGACATGACGATCGATGAATGGAATCATATTCTGGGTGTGAATCTCACTTCCGTATTTTCCACCTGTAAACTGGCGATTCCTCATATGCTTTCCAGAAAATCCGGAAAAATCATTAATATTTCCTCTGTCTGGGGAAATGTTGGAGCATCCTGTGAAGTAGCCTATTCCGCCTGCAAGGGAGGAATGAATTCTTTTACCAGAGGTCTTGCCAAGGAACTTGCACCAAGCAATATCCAGGTAAACGCCATTGCATGCGGCTGCATCGACACACAGATGAATGCATGCTTTTCCGAAGAAGAACGTGCTACATTAACAGATGAAATTCCAGCCGGAAGATTCGGAATGCCGGAGGAGGTTGCCTCCCTTGTTCTGACGCTTGCCGAAGGAAATGAATATCTGACAGGTCAAATCATAACATTAGACGGTGGCTGGATTTAGCCATCGTCTTTTTTCTTAGATTTTAAGAATAAATTCAGAAAATCGGTACTTTCCAATATTTACCAGTCAAGTGAGCTAAAATCCTTTTAATTTAACGAAAAGGAGCTCTCACTAATGAAAATTCAAGAAGAACGTGTACTCTTATTAATGGAGGAAAACGGAATCACACAGCGAAAAATGGCACAGGATCTCGCCATTTCCCCAACCACACTAAATGGCTATCTGCATGGAAAATATCTTCATGTTCCGGATGATGTGATACGCGAAATTGCTGACTATCTGCAGGTTTCCGTCGACTATATAACAGACCGGTCGGCACTGCTTCAGATTGGGAACGGGATCCACGACAAAGAGGAAGCGGTGGTTTTTGATAATTATCGTCATCTGCGTCCTTCTGACAAAAAAATCGCAGCCGACCTTATCAGCCAGCTGCTTAAAAATAATTATGAGGATTCCAGCAAAGCATAATCCTGTTTACTAGCTTTCCTCTGCCGTCAGGATTATAACTGTTCTCGGCGGAACTTTTAATGATTTTTTATAATAAAACTCTGTCTGTTCTTCCACATTTTTTCCATCTTCATATGGAAGGAATGTGTTGACACAGACTTTCCACTGCATGCCCATTGGAAGCTCCGGAAGCTGCATAATCAGTGTTTCCCAATATGCATTCATACAATAGAACACAATATCATCACGGATATCATTCTCATCTCTTCCTGCATACATAATACCGATCAGCCGGCTGTTATTATCTGTACCGCCATTCCATGGGAAACCATTGTGGATACTGATCTCCGGCAGTTTACATGCCGCCGGTTTTGTAGTCTTACGCAGGATCGCATTATCTTTCCGCAGGCGGATCATATAGCGGAAGAAATCGTGGATTTCTTTGTATTCTTCCAGTCGGTTCCAATCCAGCCAAGATGTGATATTATCCTGACAGTAAGAGTTGTTATTTCCAAACTGTGTATTGCAGAATTCATCTCCTGCAAAAAACATCGCCGGTCCGCGGCTGCACATCAATGTTGCAAACGCATTTTTTACCATGCGGCGGCGCAAGCCCTCGATTTCCGGATCATCTGTTGCGCCTTCTGCCCCACAGTTCCAACTGTTTCCATTGTTATCACCATCCGTATTTCCCCAGCCGTTTTTCTCGTTGTGCTTCATATTATAAGAATACAGATCATATAAAGTAAATCCATCGTGGCACGTCAGGAAATTCACGGATGCACTGATTCCTCGATGTGCCGGATCGTACAAGTCTCGTGATCCGGTAATTCGCGTGATCGCGGTTCCAGCCATCCCACCATCGCCCTTTAAGAAGCGGCGCATGTCATCACGGTATCTTCCATTCCACTCTGCCCAACGGCTCCAGGATGGGAAACTGCCCACCTGATATAAACCACCGGCATCCCATGCCTCGGCGATCAGCTTTGCTTTTGCAAGAATCGGATCGCATGCAAGTCCCTGTAAAATAGGTGGATTTTCCATTGGTGCCCCATTCTGGTCTCTGCTTAAAATAGATGCAAGATCAAACCGGAATCCATCCACCCTATAATTGATGACCCAGTATCTCAGACAGTCAATGATAAATTTACGCACGATCGGATGGTTACAGTTCATGACATTTCCACATCCACTAAAGTTGTAGTAATATCCTTCCGGTGTCAGCATATAGTAGATATTATTGTCAATTCCTTTGAAGGAAAAACATGGTCCCTTCTCATTTCCCTCCGCTGTATGGTTAAATACAACGTCCAAAATAACCTCTATTCCATTTTCTTTCAGTTCATAGATCAGATTCTTTAACTCATCACCCTCATGGTTGTGTTCCACCACTGAAGTATAACTTGTGTTGGGCGCAAAAAAACAGACCGTGTTGTATCCCCAGTAATTATACAGACGTTCTCCGTCCACCAAACGGGTGTCTTCCATCTCATCAAACTCAAAAACCGGCATCAGTTCCACTGCATTGATTCCGAGATCTTTCAGATAAGGGATTTTTTCCCTCAAGCCCTCAAAAGTACCAGGTGCTTTCACGCCGGAAGATGCATCTCTTGTGAAACCACGCACATGCATTTCATAAATGACCAGATCTTCAAACGGATGATTCAGAAAACGGCTCTTTTCCCAATCAAAATTATTTTCCACTACCCGGGCATGGTATACAAAGTCTTTTCCACCTTCCGGGCGCTCTCCCCAGTGTCTCTGCCCTGTCACTGCCCGGGCGTATGGGTCAAGCAGGATGTTGTCTTTATGAAACCGCAGTCCTTTTTTTTCATCATATGGTCCATCCAGCTGGAACGCATATTCAAACTCTTCGATATTTAACCCAAATACCAGCATGGAATATGTGCTTCCAATACAGTAAGTTTCCGGATAACGTATTTTTGCAAATGGCTCCTGTTCTTTCGGGCGGAACAATAACAGTGTACATCCGGTCGCCCCCATGGAATGGATGGTAAAACTGACTCCATTTGCCGCCTGCGCCGCACCATTCCTGTCATAAAATCCAGGCCGTACTTTATATCCTGAAATCTCATCCAATGGCTGAAGTTTATCACCCCTGTGTGGTTTATGATCAAAGTTCATCTGTTTTCACCTCATTTTCTTCTGCTCTATGGTAACGCATTCTGACACTCTGCATGCTTCACAGCATGCATCGCTTTTAATTATATTCTTATTATACTCGAAATACTTGATTTTACAATTTTTGTATACTACATTATATTTAAAATAGTCAAAAAGGAGCATGGTTTTCCATAAAACACATGGAATGAACCAACCATTATTTTCAATGCGCACTTTATATGTATCCAGAACCCCCGCAGACTCTTCTGTCTATCCGACCATCAGCGCAGCACTTGATGCCATTCCGATGGATCTTAATGAACCGGCCTGCATTTATCTTGCACCCGGCATTTACCATGAAAAAATAACTATCAATAAACCATATCTGACGATCCTCGGCACTGGCAAGTCAAATAAAGATGTCGTCCTGACTTATGATGATTACGCCCTTGCTCCCATGGCTGATATTGGAAAACTCGGAACTTTCCGCTCCTACTCTGTTTTCATTGATACGCATGACGTCACACTGCAAAATCTCACAATTGAAAATGCATCGGGCGATTCTCTCACACACGGACAGGCAATCGCGCTCTATGCCGATGGTGACCGGCTTGTGATTGATTCCTGCCGTCTGATTGGACATCAGGATACCCTTTTCACCGGACCGCTTCCGCCAAAAGAGATCGAGCCTGACGGTTTTATCGGTCCAAAACAATTTGCCCCAAGGATCAACGGCAGACAATATTATAAGAACTGTTATATTTGTGGCGACATTGATTTTATTTTTGGAAGTGCCACTGCTTATTTTGAAAACTGCGTGATAGAATCCCTGTGTCTTACTACGAATGTAAATGACATTCAGGGCTACATTACTGCCGCCTCCACACCGGAAAGTCAGGAATACGGATATGTATTTTCCAACTGTAAACTTATCTCAAAGGACTGCCCGCCTAATTCTGTCTATCTCGGAAGACCATGGCGCAATTATGCTAAAACCGTTTTTCTTGAATGTGCATTGGGAAATCATATTCATGAATGCGGTTTTCATGACTGGAAGAAAGAGGATGCACGAAATACGGTTTTGTACGCAGAATATAGAAATTACCCCGCATCCAGCGCAGACACAACATCCAATAACCGTTCCCTAAACGATGATATCCACTGTATTGACGGCAGATGCATACCTTATCCACACCGGGCAGAATATGTCTGTGAATTAGATGCCGTACAGGCAGAACATTTTTCCAAAGAGAATGTGCTTTCCGGGGCAGATCACTGGAATCCATGACGTTCTCACAGATGGTTACAGTTCGCTCGTGCCTCGTTCCAGTAACCACAGATGTGGAGAGCTTTGGAACAGCTTGCAGATTATCATTGTTTTCTTTTCAGAAAAATGGTAATATAAAGTTAATATTTCACTGGTGTGTTACCAGCAATCACAAATGCAGATGAAAAAGAACTATACTTGTCAATAACTTGAGGAGGGTATCATACATGGAAGAAAAGATTTATAAAACAATGAGTTCCACAGGTGCTGCAAATCTTGCAATCGGGATCTGCGTTCTTGTTGGCGGAATTGTTTCCGGAATCCTTTTGATCGTAAACGGTGCAAGATTATTAAAACACAAAGGAAAAATTATGTTTTAATGGTATCTTTCCAAAAAGGAGAGAATGTATCCCTTTAAAGGGACACTTTCTCTCCTTTTTTCTTGCAATAAATGACCAGTCCGATAATAGAAACCAGATCAATCAGCACAACAACTGCTACCGACGCCATCCCCGGTCCAATTCCCTTTTTATCCGCAATTTTTCCAATAATGGACGGCATGATGATCGACCCGAGACTTGCGATCGTGAGAATGTAGCTCCACGCCATCGGGAACTTTTCAATGATTCCACCGGAAAACGAAACGGTTGTCGGATAAATTCCAGCCATGCTGAATCCGAATCCCATAATTCCTGCCACAATCCAGAATGTTGTCGTACTATTGATCAGAAGGAAGTAGAAAAAGACAATGCCAAGTCCCATAATGATCAGAAGATTCTCTTTTTTGATCTTCGTTGACAGTGTCGCTGTGAGAAGTCTTCCTGCCAGGATCATAATCCAAAGCACGCTCGCCATAAGCTGTGACAGGGAGGCGCTCAAAAGCCCGGTATCTTCAAAATAAGTGATCAGCCAGCCAATAACGCCCTGCTCTGCGCACAGATAGAAAAATAAAGTTCCTGTACACAGATAAAAAATCGGCTCTACAAAAAATCCAAGTCCGCCCTTGCCTTTTTCAACTTTTTCCACTTTGTCATTCTCAATTGGCATCCGCAAATATAAGATCCAGGACAGGATTCCCATTCCAACCATGACATAACAGGCAATGATCCAATTGTCCACATTATTTGCGGTCAGTATCGTCAAAAAGATTGGAAATGCGAATGCACCTACGGAAAACATTGCGTGTAACCCATTGATGATCCATGCTTTTCCGGGTGCCAGACTGTTGATCTCCGTATTGCAGAAATTGCTGCTTGCCCCTCTGGCAATCCCCGTGAGAAAGAATGCTGCTGCAAACCAGAATGGATTTTTTCCAAATATAATAAACAGATAGGATAGCGCAAAAAACAGATCAAAAAAGAGGATATTCTTTTTCTTTCCGATCACTGCCGGAAGTGCACCAGCCACAAAACAGGCAACCAGATTCCCTACAGAATGCAGGCTGACGATCAGACCCGCAAATCCGTAGCCTATACCTCTCGCAGAGCGGATGAACGGAAGCAGCGATCCAACTGACAATGTCAGCAATCCGTTGATCATAAATACACAATAGTTAAAAATGAACAGTTTTCTTTTATTGGTGTCTTTTAAGAAATCGAACATGGTGGTTCATTCTTCTCCTTTGTTGTTTCGTAATGTAACTTTTATTATACACGTTTTTTTAAATCAGCCTATTTTACGAATTCCTCAATCACACAGGAATGCTTCTTTGTCTTCACATCATAATTAATCCCGACAAGCAATAGATTTCCCTGATATTCTTCCAGACTTTCACAATATTCTTTCCCTTTGATCTGGCTGATTGCTCCGGCTGCGCTCTTATCCCATTTCAATTCGACCACAAGTGCCGGTTTCTCCGGGTATTTTTTTCTTGGAATATATACCATATCTGCGAATCCTTTTCCCCCTGCCAGTTCACGATGCACAGTATAAAAATTTCTTGCAGCGTATAATGCCAGCGAGATTGTATAGCTTAATGCATTTTCGTCATTATACTGAATATGTGACGTCTCAAAATGAGCCTGTCTGATTCCTTCTGCAACCTGTTCCGGTCTTCTCTGCCAGATGGCATTCAATATGTCTGCGGAATTTTTCAGTGCCTGTGATACTTCTCCCCAGTCAGACACAGACACCGCATTCACATACTCACTTCTTATTTCATTATTTGGAATAAACACACATTTTTCATTCGAGTCATACCCCAGATAGCCTAGATGGATCAACAGTGTCAGGACATCATCCTCGGTGCGGAAAGTCGTCATATCGTTTGTAAAACTGCCCGTATTCACCGGTACTTTTTCCCCGGCGATCATGCTTAACACATCATCTTTCAGTCCATCAAAATTCATATCAATGTAAAACTGTAACGCTTCAAATGTTTCTGTCTGATTCCAGTAATTTTCTATTTTTTCAAAACGCATACAGTTCACAACCGATCTCGGACTGTAAATGGATTTCTCTTTTTCAAAGGAATAACCATCATACCAGCTTTTCACCTCTGACATGTCTGCTTTATATTGTCTGCACAATGCTTCTACTTCTGTTTCCGTGAATCCCACATAAGATGCAAGTGGTCCGGGACTGATCATGGAAAATTCATCAAACATATTTAACGCAGAATGCGTCCCATACTTTTTGATTGGCAGAATTCCTGTCATATACGCAAGGTGAATGTATCCTTTATCTTTTAGCAGATCTCTCAGAAAATCAAGGTATTTCTCCTGCGCTTCCTTGTCCTGCTTGTATTCCCTGAAAATACAGTCCCATTCATCAATAATCACTACGAACGGAATCTTCTTCTCTCTGTAAATATCCTGCATGGATTCCACAAGGTCTGTATCGTCAAAATAATCCACATCCGGATGCTCTGCTTTCAGTTCCCGGATCACCAGCTTTTTGATCCGGTCGATCAGCTTGTCAACATCACCGGTTCTGCTTAAGAATTCCTGCATATTCAAAAAAATAGTATCGTACTGATTTAAATGCTTTTTAAATCCGCTCTCTTTTGAAATTTCCAATCCTTCAAACAGTTTTTCCGAATCACATTCTCTGCTATAATATGCGGACAACATGTTAGCTGCCATTGATTTTCCAAAACGTCTCGGTCTGCTGACACAGATGTATCTCTGCATTGTGTTGATCACATGGTTACAATACCCGATCAAACCTGTTTTATCCACATAGATTTCGGAATGAACCATCTTATAGAACATGTCATTTCCCGGATTCAGATAATTTCCCATGAAGTCCTCCTGCTTTTCTATTATCGGCTGACGTTCACTATATGTTCCCCGTCACTGCCTGCCCGGCATTGCCTGTCATATTTTCGTTGCTTATTATGTTTATTGTAACGCTTTTGTAAGAAATACAAAAGAGCTTTTAAAATTTCTTTTTCGCATAAATAAGCATATATATAACTCCAACAACCCAGAACAGAATCGCCACCCCACTTTTTCTCTCTGATTTTTGGTTCATTATAAAGGGTGTAGTGACTATAATGTCAATGATTTTTGCACAAAATAAAAATATCTGACCGAAAATATAATTTCTCGCCAGATATTTTCATTTATGAAATATTATGTTCCATACAATACTTTTCTACTAACTCTATAAATTCTCCTGCAACTGCAATCTGCCGCTCTGTCTCTTCTTTACTTGCAATATAAAAATCATCATAATCACTGGCATGCCGTATCTCTTCTGCCTCACCGATTTTTCTACCCACTTCTCGCGGAAAAATCTCTGTCTTAACATAATCTTTATTGAAATTGGCAATTGCATCTTTATGACGTTTAAATGCCCTTCCATCTAATGCATGAACTGCATTTATCGCATGAAAAATTGCATAATAGGCTCTGTTATTTGCGCCTTTATATTCACCTGCATTTAATAATATCTTTGCAGACTTCAGATCAGATTTTGCCGTCTCTATACGATATGACACAAGGTCTTTTCTTGTCCCTATCTTCTCATTATACTGCTCCATACAAAACCACTCCCTCCTTGTTCACATTTTCATAAAATGGATAATTAACAACCCATTTTTTAAAATGGCTCTCACTCTTCGCAATCGGTTTTATATCGATATCATTATCTAAATTGAAATCATAAGTCATATAGGAAAGTTCCTTGCTGTACTTCTTCAAATCTAAATCTGACAAATCTAACAATATCATAATATCTACGTCTGAGTCTGGTCTGAAATCTCCTCTGGCATAGGACCCATACAGAATAATCTTTGATAAATGTGTACCGTATATTTTTTTTATTTCTGAAATATAAGTTTGCAATAATCCGTTCATTTTTTGTGGCATAATTGTTACTCCTTTCCAGAATTATTTCACATTTCTCTCTCTATTATATCCTCTGATTCTTTATTCCACAATATTCTTTACGATTTCTTCCTGATCCCACTCACAATCGCATAAAATGCCGGGAATAATACACCGACTACCGGCCAGATGATCCATGTTCTGTCCCAGTCATTAGTTGTAAAGCTCCATGCAAGATAAATGGCTGTGGCGATCAGCCAGTAAACAGTTACCGGGCCAGACATCTTTTTGTTTTCATGTTTTTTCTGTCTGGTGTAGTCTTCTTCCTCCAGAAGCTGATTCATCGCATTCATTTTGGCAGCACTTCGCACAATAAAATAGGTTCCGATTGCAACAAGCGTTAAAAGCATGCATACTGCTGAAACCATGTAAAAATCACTTTCAGATACAGCAAGTGTTCCAAATAAAGGAATCACAGAGCATATGCAGCATGTAATTCCGATGACAAGCTGAGTCACATACGGACTGTGATAAGCATCTCTTTTTTCCTTCACCATGCCGCTTACTCCATAGGCAGTCTCTATGTCTTCCTTTTCCATATATTCATATTTCTTTGTTTTCATACCGCAAAGAATAAAAATTGTTACCGCAATTGCAATTAAAACGATCAAAACACAGATTCCTATTCCAGCCGCTGCATTTTCACTGATATGATAATTTGGCATCTCACTCATTGCTCCAAGCATTAATAAGACAATTGGAGATAAAATGCACAGCATCGTAGCAAAGGCTGTTTTTCCTGCCGACCAGTCAATGATCTGCAAATATTCATTTGCCATTTCCATTGTAACTTTATGTACGCTCCTGTCGCTCTCGCTTTCATTTTCCTGCATCTGTGACGCTGCGTATTCTTCCTCTTCCAGTTCATCTTTGATCAGGTAATCTGTGGTCACTCCAAAAATCTCGCTGAGTTTTAAAATCTTATCCAGATCAGGGATAGACTGCGCACCTTCGTATTTTGAAATCGACTGGCGCGTCACTCCGAGTTTTTCTGCAAGCTCCTCCTGTGACCAACCGTTCTTTTTCCTCAGGTTGATAATTTTGTCTGCTAAAATCATAACTTCCTCCATTTTTTCGTCTTTTCTTTTTCCGGACAATTGCTTTTCGCTTTCAGTTCTCTTTTTCGTGTCCTCGAAAAATTTCTCTGTGTTGTGCCAAGATTGAGCGTCTGTCCATAAGAAAAAACTATCATTTTTTACCATTACACACCAGAAAGCCGCCTCATCAATTTGTCAACCGATGGTTGCAATGCGCTTGTTTGCGGTATTTTATAGCAAAAAGAGAATCATTTTCAGATTTAACAAAAAATTAACTTGAAAGTAATTTACTTCAAAGTTAATTACGTCATATGTAGTTTGTAAAACATATTATATCAACCCATAGTCTCCCAGGCACCGTTTCAACCCATCCATCACACCACTGAACACGACTCCATGCTCCGCTGCCTTGCCACAGTCCATCCAAAGATTATGCACCGCAGAACCTTCTTGTACTTGCTGCCTGCTTCCGGTGATACGCAAAAATTCTTTGGTGATCTCATACATAGACTGAGTTGTCTCGCTTCCAAAATTATAAACACCACCCGGAAGCTTTATCACACGTTCCATATTCTCGCACACCTCACGCAGATAAGTGATCCCGCGGTACTGCTTTCCAAAAGTAAGCGTCTCTTCTGCATTAAGGACATTCAATAAATAATTGCCTCTCGGTGAAATATAATCATACATCCATTCCGCCCGCAGCATCACGGAATCCGGCTGTCTGTCCAATACCCGCTGTTCCATTTCCAGTTTATGCGCTCCGTAGATATTCGCAGGCTTCGCCTCATCTTCCCGATATGGTCCGTCACTCTCGCAGCCACGGTACACCTGATCAGAACTGAAACAGATCAGCTTTCTTCCGTCTGATGAGTTTGCCAGATAAACCGGAAGAAGTACATTTGCATGATAGGAAGCCTCCGGGGTTTTCTCGCAAGTTCCCACATCCGAGATTGCGGCAGTGTGGATGATCACATCTGCTTCGCTCTCCTCCACAATCCGCTTGATCTGTTCTTCGTTCATTCCCTGAATGGACGGAGCCGCGATTGCTCCTTCTAACTCTTTCATCAGGCGTGCACCCACAAATCCGCGTGCTCCGGTAATTAATATTTTCATTCTGTTTTCCTCCTCATTCTTTTTAATGCATCTTCAACTCAAAGTCTTGATTTTCCTCCTCACATAATATCACTCATCGCCCTGTGCAAAATATGCATCGCAGAACCCATTCCATTTTTCTTCATACTCATCATGTTCTAATTCCGTCAGATCATATGGTGTGTAAATATTTCTTTTTTGTGCTTCTGTCACAAAATATTCCAGATAATCTGCCTCTTCCGCTGACCAGAAAGCCAGCACCGTATCCAACCCTTTCTCTGCCGCAACCGCCATCCCCGTGTGTCGTTCGTTATTCTGCTTACATAAAAAATCCTCATGTGTCATACATCAACGATAACACATAAGGATTTCCTCTTCAAATTATTTATTTCAGGGAGATTTATGAAAAAAAGTTTTGCATCACCAATGATGGTGTATCAGATTTTATCGGCACTATGCATACCATCTTTCTAGTATAATCCACTTTAAATAACAAACTATTTTTATTCACATTCCTATTATGGTATAATTGAACCATCGGAGGTGCCAATTATGCCTAATACAATTAAAACTATTTCTTTAACAGATGATGATAAATCTTACTTAAATAAACTGCTGACTCAGAGCACTTTGGAAATTCGCGTTTATCAACGTGCCAGGATCCTTCTGCTCAAATCTGAGGGTGCATCTAACAAAGCAATTGCTGACAAACTGGATATTGGAATCGGTGTGGTAAAACGTTGTCTTAACAAATTTAAAGAGAACGGTGTTGAAGCTTCTTTATGTGATAACAAAGGCCGTGG
>ENA-UEQA01000130-UEQA01000130.1-human-gut-metagenome-genome-assembly--contig:-NODE-130-length-34125-cov-8.528842_pt1 | contig 34125 bp, 32 predicted proteins | sample MGYA00242936_ERZ507937 | MGnify/ENA primary metagenome ERZ507937 (study PRJEB26167, sample SAMN06115468) | human gut metagenome | host: Homo sapiens | place: China:Chongqing | collected 2016-06-16... | reverse complement strand
GACGTTACCTTCAAAAGCGCGCTTCAGTTTTCAGGAAGCCCGCAGTGCCTGGGGGAACTGCGACTGGATAGGCTCCGGTCGTATGGCCATCGATGGTCTGAAAGAAGTACAGGAAGCGGTGATGCTGATAGAAGCCGGACTGAGCACCTACGAGAAAGAGTGCGCAAAACGCGGCGACGACTATCAGGAAATTTTTGCCCAGCAGGTCCGTGAAACGATGGAGCGCCGCGCAGCCGGTCTTAAACCGCCCGCCTGGGCGGCAGCGACATTTGAATCCGGACTGCGACAATCAACAGAGGAGGAGAAGAGTGACAGCAGAGCTGCGTAATCTCCCGCATATTGCCAGCATGGCCTTTAATGAGCCGCTGATGCTTGAACCCGCCTATGCGCGGGTTTTCTTTTGTGCGCTTGCAGGCCAGCTTGGGATCAGCCGCCTGACGGATGCAGTATCCGGCGACAGCCTGACTGCCGGAGAGGCACCCGCGGCGCTGGCGTTATCCGGTGATGATGACGGACCACGACAGGCCCGCAGTTATCAGGTCATGAACGGCATCGCCGTGCTGCCGGTGTCCGGTACGCTGGTCAGCCGGACGCGGGCGCTGCAGCCGTATTCGGGAATGACCGGTTACAATGGCATTATCGCCCGTCTGCAACAGGCTGCCAGCGATCCGATGGTGGACGGCATTCTGCTCGATATGGACACACCGGGCGGGATGGTGGCGGGAGCATTTGACTGTGCTGACATCATCGCCCGTGTGCGAGACATAAAACCGGTATGGGCGCTGGCCAACGACATGAACTGCAGTGCAGGTCAGCTGCTTGCCAGCGCCGCCTCCCGGCGTCTGGTCACGCAGACTGCCCGGACAGGCTCCATCGGCGTCATGATGGCTCACAGTAATTACGGCGCTGCGCTGGAGAAACAGGGCGTGGAAATCACGCTGATTTACAGCGGCAGCCATAAGGTGGATGGCAATCCCTACAGCCATCTTCCGGATGACGTCCGGGAGACACTGCAGTCCCGGATGGACGCAACCCGCCGGATGTTTGCGCAGAAGGTGTCGGCATATACCGGCCTGTCTGTGCAGGCTGTGCTGGATACCGAGGCTGCAGTGTACAGCGGTCAGGAGGCCATTGATGCCGGACTGGCTGATGAACTTGTTAACAGCACCGATGCGATCACCGTCATGCGTGATGCACTGGATGCACGTAAATCCCGTCTCTCAGGAGGGCGAATGACCAAAGAGACTCAATCAACAACTGTTTCAGCCACTGCTTCGCAGGCTGACATCACCACCGTGGAGCCTGCGAAGGAGGGCGAAAACGCCAGCGCGGCGCAGCCGGATGTGAACGCACAGATCACCGCAGCGGTTGCGGCAGAAAACAGCCGCATTATGGGGATCCTCAACTGTGAGGAGGCTCACGGACGCGAAGAACAGGCGCGCGTTCTGGCAGAAACCCCCGGAATGACCGTGGAAACGGCCCGCCGCATTCTGGCCGCAGCACCACAGAGTGCACAGGCGCGCAGTGACACTGCGCTGGATCGTCTGATGCAGGGTGCACCGGCACCGCTGGCTGCAGGTAACCTGGCATCTGATACCAATAAAGAATTACTTAATACACCTGAAGCTTTACCGGTATAAGAGGCAGTTATGGCGACAAAAGAAGAGTTTAACCATTACCAGCCGCTGGGTAACAGTGATCCGGCTCATACAGCAATTGCGCCTGGCGGATTGAGTGCGAAAACGCCTGCAATGACCCCACTGATGCTGGATGGCACTACCCGTAAGCTGGTTGTGTGGGATGGCACCACCGACGGTGCAGCCTTTGGCATTCTGGCTGTTGCTGCTGACCAGACCAGCACCACACTGACGTTCTACAAGTCCGGCTCGTTCCGTTATGAGGATGTGCTCTGGCCGGAGGCTGCCAGCGACGAGACGAAAAAACGGACCGCGTTTGCCGGAACGGCAATCAGCATCGTTTAACCTTACCCTTCATCACTAAAGGCCGCCTGTGCGGCTTTTTTTACGGTATTTTTCAATGATTTTAAGAGGAATGCGGAAAACTTTGCAAAACCCCTTGACAGAAGCTCTTCTGCATGATAATATGAACACATGAACAGACGTTCATACAAAATGCAGCAAAAGGAGAACGGACATGATCGGATTGGAGCAGGTGACCCCGGCGGGGCAGGAAAACACGGAACCGGTGGTGATGCCGGATGACGAGGTGCTGTATGAGCTGGCCGACCTGTTCCGGGTGTTCGGCGACTCCACCCGCATCAAGATCTTATATGCGCTGCATGACAATGAGCTCTGCGTGCAGGACATTGCCAACGCGGTGCAGCTGAGCCAGTCGGCAGTGAGCCACCAGCTCCGGGTGCTCAAGGATACCAAGCTCGTGCGCTTCCGCCGGGATGGCAAGACCGTTTACTATGCACTGGATGATGACCATGTGAGAAGCATCCTGTCGATGGGCATGGACCACATTGAGGAGTAAACGGAAAACGCAGTACACTGCCTCCGGGCGCACAAGGCGCGCCTGAGAGGTCCACATAAAATAAAGAGAGGTACCTATGATGAAGAAGACCTACAAGATCGAAGTTGACTGCGCAAACTGCGCCCAGAAGATGGAGGATGCCGCCAACACCGTTGCAGGTGTGGCACAGGCTACCGTCAGCTTTATGACCCAGAAGATGAAGGTCGAGTTTGCCGAGGGTGCAGACCCCCACGACACCATGGTGAATGTTCTGACTGCCTGCAAAAAGGTCGAGGACGACTGCGAGATCTTCGATATCTGAGGAAACAGGGGTTTGTAACTCCGGTACGGCTCCCCTGCGGGGGAGCTTTTTGTGACGCATTTTTCGGGCAGAACGGCCCAAAAGCCGGTGTGGGAAACTGTGGAAAAGAAAACGGGTTTTCAACAGTTTCCACCGGGTTTTCAACAGCTTCTGCGAAAAAGTGCAAAAAGAAACGCGAAAAAGTAGGTTTTCTCCGGGAAAAGTCCGTGGAAAACTCAGGGGAAAACGTGGAAAAGCCTACCCCGTGGGGAAAACCTGTTGAATCCACCCCGCCTGCCGCGGCGCATTGCGGCCCAGAACCCAGAAAAAGGAGAGTACAGATATGAATAAAAAGCAGAAGAAGAACCTGTACCGGATCATTGCTGCTCTGGTGCTGGTGCTCATCCTCAAATTGCTGCCCCAGTTTCCCACGCCGGTGGAGCTTCTGCTCTACTGCATCCCCTATCTGGTGGTCGGCTGGGATGTGCTCCGCAAGGCACTGCTGGGCATCAGGAACCGCCAGCCCTTTGACGAGTGCTTCCTGATGGCCGTTGCCACCGTGGGCGCGTTTGCGCTGGGCGATTATGTGGAGGGCTGTGCCGTTATCATCTTCTACCAGATCGGCGAGCTGTTCCAGAGCGTGGCCGTGGGCAAGAGCCGCCAGAGCATTTCCAGCCTGATGGATATCCGCCCCGATTACGCCAACGTTGAGGACGAGGACGGCAAACTGGAGCAGGTGGACCCCGATGATGTGGAGGTGGGCACCGTGATCGTGGTTCAGCCCGGCGAGCGGGTGCCCATTGATGGCATCATCGTGGAGGGAACTTCTGCCCTGAACACTGCCGCCCTGACCGGCGAGAGCCTGCCCCGGGATGTCCGCTCCGGCGATGAGGTCATCAGCGGCTGTGTGAACATGACCGGCCTGCTGAAGGTGCGGACCACCAAGGAGTTCGGCGAATCCACTGTCTCCAAGATCCTCGACCTCGTGGAAAATTCCAGCATGAAGAAGGCCCGCACCGAGAACTTCATCACCCGCTTTGCCCGGGTCTACACCCCCGCTGTCTGCTACGGCGCACTGGCGCTGGCCTTTGTTCCCCCCATCGTTCTGCTGCTGATGGGCCAGCCCGCCCGCTTCGGTGACTGGGTCTACCGCGCCCTGACCTTCCTGGTCATCAGCTGCCCCTGCGCTCTGGTCATCTCCATCCCGCTGAGCTTTTTCGGCGGCATCGGCGGCGCGTCCGCCTGCGGCATCCTGGTCAAGGGCTCCACCTATCTGGAGGAGCTGGCCCGCACCGGCATCGTGGTGTTTGATAAGACCGGCACCCTGACCCAGGGCACCTTCAAGGTGGTGGGCATCCACCCCGAAAACGGCGTGACCGGGGATGCCCTTGTGGAAGCCGCCGCACTGGCCGAGAGCTGGTCCAAGCACCCCATCTCCCTGAGCATCAGGAACGCTTACGGCAAGGACATTGACCCCAGCCGTGTGACCGATGTGCAGGAGCTGGGCGGCCACGGCGTGACCGCAAAGGTGGACGGCAAAACCGTCGCCGCCGGCAACGCCCGCCTGATGGCAAGGCTGGGCCTGACGGTTCCCGAGATCACCGAGCCGGGCACCATCGTCCATGTTGCCATGGAGGGCAGATACGCAGGCTATCTGCTCATCGCCGATGTGGTCAAACCCCACAGTGCTGCTGCCATCAGGGGCCTGAAACAGGCCGGTGTCCGCAAGACGGTCATGCTGACCGGCGACGCAGAGCCTGTGGCAAAGGCCGTTTCCGCCGAGCTGGGGCTGGATGAATACCATGCAGGTCTGCTGCCCGGCGACAAGGTGGACCAGATCGAAACGCTCCTCGCCGCAAAGCAGCCCAAAGAAAACCTCGCTTTTGTGGGCGACGGCATCAACGATGCCCCGGTTTTGTCCCGTGCCGATGTGGGCATCGCCATGGGTGCTCTGGGCTCCGATGCTGCCATCGAGGCCGCTGACGTTGTCCTGATGGACGATGACCCGGCCAAGATCGCGCTGGCCATGCGCATTGCCCGCCGCACCCTGCGCATCGTGTATCAGAACATCGTGTTTGCTCTGGCGATCAAGTTTGCCTGCCTGGTGCTGGGCGCGCTGGGTCTGGCCAGCATGTGGACCGCCATCTTCGCCGATGTGGGCGTGATGGTGCTGGCTGTGCTGAACGCCACCCGTGCCCTGTACACCAAAGATCTTGCAAAAAAGAATGTGCAGTGACCGTGCTTTCTGCCCCCGCCTGAGTGCTGATGCCCCGGCAGGGGCTTTTCGCTGCCGGTGAATTGCATTCTGCCCGGAGTGATGGTACAATAAGACACAGTGACCCCCGCCGCCGGACGTTTTTCCGGCAGATAGATGGAAGAAAGAAGGCTTTTTATTATGAGCATGAACACGGTTCCTGAGCGTCTGGCCGCCCTGCGGGCTGCCATGAAGGCCAACGGCGTGGACGTTTATCTGATTCCGGTGGGTGACCCGCATTCCAGCGAGTACCTGCCCGACCATTACACCTCCCTGACCTATTTCTCCGGCTTCCACGGCGAAAACTCCAACTTCGTCGTCACCCCCACCGAGAGCGCTGTCTGGGCAGACGGCCGCTACTTTGTGCAGGCCGAAAAGGAGATCGCCGGTACCGAGATCCAGCTGATGCGGATGGGTGAGCCGGGCGTGCCCACCGTGGAGGAATACTGCGGCAAGGTGCTGCCTGAGAACGGCGTGCTGGGCCTGTGCGGCCTGACCGCTTCCTGCGGGCTGGTGCGCGGCGTGCAGAAGAAGCTGGATGCCAAGAAGGGCACCATCAAGACCCTGAACCTTGAGGATGAGCTGTGGACCGAGGGCCGCCCCGCCCGGCCTGCCACCCCGGCATGGATCCTGCCCAAGGAGTATGCAGGCTTCTCCCCTGCCGAAAAGCTGGAGCGCCTGCGCGGCAGGCTCAAGGAGCTGGGCTGCACCGCACAGCTGGTGGGCAAGCTGGATAATCTGGCCTGGCTGCTGAACCTGCGCGCCATGGATATCCAGTGTACCCCCTATGCCATGTCCTACTGCTATGTGACCCCGGAGCGCGCGGTGCTCTTCATCAACACCGCGCGTCTGGGCGCGGAAGCAGCCGCAGAGCTCAAGGCCAACGGCGTGGAGATCCAGGAGTACGATGACGTGCTCAAGTTCCTGGCCGCTGAGACCGAGCCCCAGACCGTGCTGGCCGACCCTGCATCCGTGAACTTTGCCGTTTACGAGACCCTGCAGAACAATGCCGCCCTGACCGTGAAGGATGAGGCCGACCCCCTGCTGCCCATGAAGGGTGTGAAGAACGAGGTCGAGCTGGCTCACGACCGCGAAGCCCATCTGCGGGATGCGGTTGCCATGGTGCGGTTCCAGAAGGAGCTGGAAGAGCGTCTGGCTGCCGGGGAAGAGCTGACCGAGCTGACCGTGGACGAGATCCTCCACAAGTACCGCTCTGCACAGGACAAGTTCATCGTGGAGAGCTTTGGCACCATTGCCGCCTACGGTGGAAACGCTGCCATGATGCACTACCACGCCACCGAGGAGGACCATGCCCGGCTGGAGCGTAAGGGCTTCCTGCTGGTGGACAGCGGTGCCACCTATCTGGACGGCACCACCGATATCACCCGCACCTACCCGCTGGGTGAGCTGACCGAGGACGAAAAGCTGTTCTACACCTGGACCCTGCAGTGCCACATCGACATTGCAAAGGCTGTCTGGCTGAACTACTGCGACGGCCATATGCTGGATACCATCGCCCGTGAGCCGCTGTGGCAGCACCTCATCAACTACCGCTGCGGCACCGGCCACAGCGTCAGCTTTGTGGGCAACGTCCACGAGGGCCCCCACTCCCTGAACGGCCGCAACACCACGGTGTTCCAGCCGGGCATGATCGTCACCGATGAGCCGGGCGTGTACGAGGCCGGTCAGGTGGGTATCCGCATTGAGAACGTGCTGGAGTGCTACCACAAGGCCGACAACCAGTACGGCACCTTCCTGGCCTTCCGTCCGCTGACCTTTGTGCCCATTGCCACCTCTCCTGTGGTGCCCGGTGTCCTGACCCGGGACGAGCTGGACTGGCTGAACGCCTACCACCGCGAAGTGTTTGAGAAGCTGGCTCCCCGCCTGAATGAAGAAGAGCGGGATTGGCTGGCAAAGAAGTGCGCTGCCATCGGAGCATAACCACAAAAAAGGGAGACCCCGCAGGGGGTCTCCCGATTTTGGTTTATTCTTTCCGGTTTTTCCAATATTCCTTGGCTTCCTCAATGATCTTTTTGAAGGGGCCGGAGGGGTAGGTGCTCTCGGCGATATCCACCAGGAATTTATACAGCTGGGGCCGCACCTCTTCGTACATCCCAAGGCGGGTGTAGAGGTCTTTATAATACCGGAACGTCTGGATCTTGTTCTGCACGATGGAGGCCGGGTTGATCTGGGTGTGGCAGATGCTCTGGGGATTCTGGACGTAGTAGTAACCGGCTTTGTCAATGGAGACAAAGGTCTCGGCATACTGGATATACTGCATGTTGAACACCAGATCCTCGGCCCATTTCAGCTCGCTGGTGAACTGGATGTCATTGCCGGTGAGCAGGATGCGGCGGTAGAGCTTGTTCCAGAGCACACTGTAAAAGTAGGAGGCGGGCTTGTCCATCAGCCGCAGGGCAAAGGTGTCCTTGTCGTAGACCCCGGCGGGCAGGAAACCGTATTCCCGCACCTCAGGGGGCCGGGCAACACTCATCACGCCCAGATTGTCCTCCAGCTTTTCCAGCACCTGCTCGGGCTTTGTGGCCCCGGCGGGAATCACCATCTTGTAGGGCGCAATCACAAGGTCTGCGTGGTGCGTCTCGGCGGCTTCCACCAGATGCTGGGTGAAGTCCGGGTCGATGTAGTCATCGCTGTCCACAAACTGGACATACTCGCCCCCGGCCAGCTTCAGGCCCAGGTTGCGGGTGTCGGACACGCCGGAGTTCTCCTTGTCCACCAGCACGATGCGGCTGTCCTTGGCGCGGAACTCCTCACACACGGGCAGGCTGTGATCCTTGGAGCCATCGTTCAGGATGATGAGTTCAATGTTTTTATAGGTCTGGTTCAGGATGCTGCCGATGCAGCGGGCCAGATGGTTCTGAGCGTTGTATACGGGCAGGATGATGCTGACGAGCGGCTGATCCATGGCGGTGTCCCCCATTTCTTTTTTCGTCCATAATACTCCCTCATGGCGCAAAAATCAAGCGCTGTGCAGAGGGAAAGGAGGAGCGGATATGATCTTTCACATTGCGGTGTGCAGCCCGGACCCTGTGCTGCGGGGCCGGGTGCAGCGCCACTGCATGGAATATTATGCCCGCCGGGCCGATGCCTGCATCGTGGAGCAGCTGGAAAGCACAGCGGCCCTGCTGCAGCAGGAGGAAGCGGGCTCCCGGTACGAGCTCTACCTCATTGAGCTGCCCGCCGCCAACCCGTGCAGCGGCCTGCAGGCGGCAGCAGAGCTGCGCCGCCGGGGTGTGCGGGCTCCGCTGGCCTTTCTGGCTCACACCACGGCCTATGCCTACGAAGCGTTCCGGGTGGACGCGATGCAGTATCTGCATATCCCGTTCCGTCCGGAGCAGCTGACAGCCCTGCTGGACCGGGCCACCGAGCCGGAATACGGCCCGGTCATCCCGGTCGCCACGGCCATGGGTCTGCGGGCCCTGCCCTTTGCGGACATCGAGTATCTGGAGTGCACCCACCATGTGGTGCACTACCACCTTGCCAGCGGCGAGGACGTGGCCTCCCTCTCCCTGCGGGTGCCCTTTTCCGAGGTAGCAAAGCCCCTGCTGGCCGATGCCCGTTTTCTGCAGCCCCACCGCTCCTATGTGGTCAACCTTGCCGCCGCCGCCCAGCTCTCCTCCGGGGAGCTCTGGATGCGCAGCGGTGCCCGTGTGCCCATCCCCCGGGGGCGCGAACCCGCCGTAAGGGCAGCGTTCCGGGCGTTTCTGGAAGGATAGGTCATCACGCAAAAAAGAAAGCGGCCTGCATCTGCGGGCCGCTTTCTGCATGGTGCAGGGTCATACTTTGTCCCAGTCCAGCTCCGTCCAGTCGGTCAGGAACTGGTCGCTGACCTCCCGCAGGGCGGGCTCATCGGACTTGCTGGCGGCATCGGCGATGCCGATGACGCGGAAGCCTGCGTCGTGGGCGGTGCGGGCGGCGTAGAGGGAATCCTCACAGACAACGCACCGGTCAGGGTCAGTGCCGCCCAGGCGTGCAAGGGTCTGGAAAAATACATCCGGCCTGCTCTTGTGGAGCGCCCCCTGTGCCTCCACATAGAAGTCGAAATATTCATCGATGCCCAAACGGGTGAGCACGGTGCGGCACTGGGCGCTCCAGGTGTTGGAGCAGATGCACATGCGGGCACCCTCGGCCTTCAGGCGGGCCAGCAGCTCCCGCACGCCGGGCTTGAGCTCCACGGTCTCGTAGAGCTTTGTGATAACATCCCACATCACATCGTTGTAGTCCTCCATTTTCAGGGGCAGGTCATACTCCCGGATGAGGTAGGCCGCGCCATCGGCCATGCCCATGGTCAGGAGCGTTTTGTGGAGGTCAGATTTTGGGGTGCGGCCATAGCGGGCCAGCAGGGCATCGGGCGCACCCTCCCATACCACGGTCATGCTGTCGGTCAGGGTGCCGTCCATATCAAAGATCCAGTTGTTGCAGTGCATTGTTTTACCTCCACCATCGTTTCACACAAGTTAACAAAATTATACCATGGATTTTGTTCCAAAAACAGGGAGAATTTTTCCGGAAAATATGGTATACTTCTGACAGATTTCCAAAGAATGACTAGGAGGCGTTCCAGATGGCACAGAATGATACCCCGGTCAAGGCACTGGTGCTGGCAGGCGGCGGTGCGCGCGGCAGCTATCAGGTGGGTGTGTGGCGTGCCCTGACCGAGCTGGGCTGGCGGCCCCAGATCATCACCGGCACCAGTGTGGGCAGCCTGAACGGTGCCATGTTTGCGCTGGACCTGTACGAAACGGCCCGGGATATGTGGATGAGCATCCGCAGCCAGGACGTGATGGAGCTGCCGGAGGAAAACGCCGACCTCTCTGAGCTGCACGCCTTCCTGCGGGAAGTGGTGCGGGACGGCGGCATGGACGTGACCCCGCTGGAAGAGATCGTGGAGCGGGTGCTGGATGAGGATGCCCTGCGGGCTTCGCCCATCCGGTTCGGCCTTGTCACCGTGGAAAAGCGGGGGCTGAAGCCCCGGGAGCTGACGCTGGAGGATATCCCGGCGGGCAGGGTGAAGGATTACCTGCTGGCCTCGGCCGCCTGTTTCCCCGCCCTGCGGGCAAAGCAGATCGACGGGGTGCAGTTCCTGGATGGCGGCTACCGGGACAATATGCCCACCGCGCTGGCCCAGAAGATGGGCGCGGAGGAACTGGTCTGTGTTGATCTGGAAGGGGTGGGCATCACCCTGCCCAACCGCACCGGCCTGCCCACCACCATGATCCGCAGCTACTGGGAGCTGGGGGACATCCTCCACTTTGACCCCGATACCGCCAGACGGAACATGGAGCTGGGCTACTACGATACCCGCCGCGCCATGGGATATCTGCGGGGCTGCGCCTATGCCGTTTCCACCAGCGCCGAGAGCTGTGAGGATGCCGCCGCCTTTGCGTGGAAATTCCAGCAGGTGCAGAAGGCGGTGCGGGAGAAATACCCCGTGACCCTGACAGCGGATGCGGCCCTGCTGCTGGCCAACATGAAGGATGCCCAGCTGGCCCCGCTGGAAGCTGCCGCCGAGGACGCGGGCGTGGACCCCACCGTGTTCTATACCACCCGGACACTGGCGGAAGCCTTTTTGGAAAAATGCGACCGGGAGCGCATCGAGAGCTTTGCGCCCCTGTTTGAGGGCAGCGGCAATGCGGCACAGGCCGCACGGGCCGCTCTGCTGCCCAATACGTTCTTACAGGCATTGGTCTGCCGTGCCCTTACCGGGCCGGTACTGCCGGAGGTGATCGAAGAATGAAGGTCTATCAGGGACACAGCGCCTCACCGGGCCTTGTGATGGGACAGGTGAGCCGGTTGGAGCGCTGGCACGAAAATTTTTCTGCCGGGCCGTTCAACGCGGAACGGGAACAGCGCCTGCTGGAAAACGCTGTCCGGACAGCCCAGCGTGAGCTGGACGGCATGGCAGACCGCAGCGGCCCCACGGAGCAGGCCATCTTCCTGTTCCAGAGCATGATGCTGGAAGACGAAGGCTTTATGAACGAGGTCAAATTCCAGATCAAGGCGGGCATCAGCGCTGCCGAGGCCATGTACCGTGTGGGCAACCGCTATGCGGAGCAGCTTGCTGCCATGGAGGACAACGCCTACATGCAGCTGCGCAGTGCAGATATTCTGGATGCCGCCCGCCGCGTGGTGAACGTGCTGACCAACCGTCCCCGGGTCTGGCTGGCGCTGGATCACCCGGTGATCCTGGCGGCAGAGATGCTGATGCCCAGCGATCTGTTCAGCGTTCCGGCGGGGATGATCCTGGGCATCATCACTTCGGAGGGCAATAAGCAGAGCCACGCGGCGATCATTGCGCGGGCCATGCACATTCCCTGCGTGGTGCAGGTGGGGCAGGCGTTCCTGAACGACTGCGACGGCCGCACCGTGGTGCTGGATGCCAACAACGGCGAGTGCATCCTGGACCCGGATGCCAACACCCGCCAGCAGGCGGTCAGCCGCATCTGCGAGCTGCAGTGGGAGAGCGAGGAAGCCGCCCGCATCAGCGCCCTGCCCAACCGGACAAAGGATGATGTGCCGTTTGAGCTCCTGGCCAACTGCTACGGGCAGGAGGATATCGAATCGGCGCTGCAGGCAGGCGCTTCCGGCGTGGGCCTGCTGCGCAGCGGCTACATGATGCTGCCGGGCCGCCCGGTGGACGAGCAGGAGCAGTTCGTGTTCTATCAATCCTGCATTGCCGCCGCAAAGGGCGGTGTGGTGACAGTGCGCACCTTTGATTTTGGTGTGGACCGCGCCATGGCCGATATCCATAGGGGGCTGGAATCCTCCAAGCTGGGCCTGCGGGGCATCCGCAGCAGCCTGCGCCAGACCCATCAGTTTGAAACGCAGATCTGCGCCCTGCTCCGGGCGGCAGCCCACGGCCCCCTGCGGGTCATGTTCCCCATGGTGACCAACCTCGAAGATTGGGATGAGGCCATGCGGCTGGTAGCGCACTGCCGCCAATTGCTGCGGGAGCGCGGAGAGGAGTTTGACCCGGACACGCCCTTTGGCGTGATGTTCGGGGTGCCCTCGGCCTGCCTGACGGCAGAGGAATTCGTGGAGCACGGGTGCAATTTCTTCCTCATCGAGACAAACGATCTGACCCAGTACACCCACGCGGTGGATCGGGATATCTCCATTGCCGAGCGCTACTACCGCCCGGCCAGCCACGCGATGAAAAAGCTCATCCGCATGGTGGTGGAGGCTGCCCGGGAGGGCGGGATCCCCGTGACCATCTGCGGCAGCGCGGTGGGCAATCCGGTCAACACCCTGCAATATCTGCAGCTGGGCCTGCGGAGCTTCTCGGTCAGCCCGCAAAACCTCATTGAGGTAAAAAAAGCGCTGATGAATGCGAGAATAAAGTAAACAAAAAGGACGGCTTGCGCCGTCCTTTTTGTATATGTGGAAATAAAAATTACTCCAAGTTGCCCGTCAGGGTCATCACGGCGGAGAGCACTGCCAGCGGGGCGGTCTCGCACCGGAGGATGCGGGGGCCAAGGCCGACCGTTTTCACACCGGCATTGGCGGCCATTTCAGCCTCTTCCGCGGCAAAACCGCCCTCGGCACCGGTGATGAGGGCGATCTTCAGCCGCTGGCCGTCGGCAGGCTTTGCGTCTGCCAGCAGCTGGCGCAGGGGAGCGCCGCCCAGCTCGTAGCAGAAGAGCACGAGGTCGTACCCTTCCAGACTGCGGCAGAGGGCCCCGAAGTTGGGCAGGGGCAGGGCGACATCCGGCAGCACGCCCCGGCCGCACTGCTTGGCGGCTTCAAAGGCGATGCGGTTGTAGCGCTCGTTTTTCTGCTCCTCCTTTTTGGGGGCGGCCACGCAGTACCGGCTGAAGAAGGGCACAAAGTGGGTACAGCCCAGCTCCACGCCGTGGCGGATGACCTGCTCCAGCTTGTCCTGCTTGGGGTAACCCACGAACAGGGTCACTTCCACGCTGGGCTCGGCGGCGCTGGGATAGCCCGGCTCCACGCTGAACTCCACCGTCTCCGGGCCGAAGCCGGTGATGGTGGCGGTGTATTCCACGGCGTTGCCGTCACATAAGATGACAGTGTCCCCCGGTCTGCCCCGCATCACGCGGGAAAGATGATGGGCATCGGCCCCCCGCAGGGTGGCGGTGCCATTGGAGATTTCGGTTGTAAAGTAGCGATGCGGCATAAAAATAAACTCCTGTTTCCCTCATTACCGGCAAAACTGGCCGGTATGCCAAGGGCTCCCCTATTAGGGGAGCTGGCGCGAAGCGCCTGAGAGGTTTAATTCGTTTTTTTACAAATAATGCACTCCCAGCCGCGCTTCTCCTTCACTTCCTGCACGGTCAGGCCGGCGGCTTCCAGAGCGGTGATCACCTCGTCCTTGCGGCTGTCGATGATGCCGCTGGCAATAAAGGTGGCATTTTCGGCCATCAGGCCGGGCACGGCGGGGGCAAGGCTGATGATGGCGTTTGCCACGATGTTGGCGGTGATGATGTCATACCTGCCGCTGGCCTTGTCGGACAGGTCGCCCACCAGAACGGTCAGCTTGTCGGCCACGCCGTTCAGGGCGGCATTCTCGCCTGCGGTGCGCACGGCCACGGGATCGATGTCCACACCCTCGGCACTGCCCGCGCCCAGCTTGAGGGCGGCAATGGCAAGGATGCCGCTGCCGGTGCCGATGTCCAGCACCCGCTCACCGCCGCGTACCCGCTCGTCCAGCGCTTCCAGGCAGAGGCTGGTGGTCTCGTGGCCGCCGGTGCCAAAGGCAAGGCCGGGGTCAAGGATCAGCTTGACGCGGTCGGTGTCGTACTCCTGCCAGGAGGGCACGATGGCCAGCCGGCTGCCAATGTCCATGGGGTGGTAGTATTTGCGCCAGCCGTTCTGCCAGTCTTCCTGCTCCACGCCCTCGGTCTCCACGGTGTAGGCGATGCCTGCCGCTTCCATCCGGGCCTGGATGAGGGCCAGCGTCTCCACGGGGGAAGCGCCCGGCTCCAGATACATGTGGATGATCACAGTGTCGCGGGGCTTGTCCAGCAGCTCCTGTTCGATCAGATCCACATGGGCGATCTCGGCCACCTGCTGCTCGATGTCGCTGTAATCCTCGATATAGATGCCGCCCTCGGCGATCATGGTGGCAACGGCCTCGGCATTGTCGGCATCGGCCTTGGCCACGGTCAGGCGGATATCAGTCCATTCCATAAAAAGAACCTCCCTGGGTCTTGTGTTTTCTATTTATAAGTATAGTACCCGATTCCGGCGCGGGATGCAAGCGGTTTGGGGAAGAAAGGGCAAAAGAAAAGTTTTTTCAAAATCCTGCTCTGAAATGCGCAATAATTCCAAAAAGTTTTTCACGAAAGATGCGAATTCAAGGATTTTTGGTGCAAAATTGCGAAAACAGGCGCAGACCCTATTTCTTTTTTTCGGAGGATGTGTTAAAATATTGTTACGCAATTATGGACAGCCTGCAACCAGAGGCCTCCATAACAACAACATTCTTTAAGGAGGAATGTGTCTTATGATGAAGTATCTCCAGAAACTGGGCAAAGCTCTGATGCTTCCCGTCGCTGTGCTGCCGATCTGCGGCATCCTGATGGGCCTTGGCTATGCTCTGGCCCCGGGTGTCATGGGTGTCCCCGGTGCTGCAACCTCCGGCGCAGCTTACACTGTTGGCTTCCTGCTGGTCAAGGCAGGCGGCGCTCTGATCGATAACATGGCATGGCTGTTCGCCATTGGTGCCGCTGTTGGTCTGGCTGATGACCACGACGGTACCGCTGGTCTGGCTGGCCTGGTCAGCTACCTGATGATGCAGCAGCTGCTGAGCCCCGGCGTGGTCAGCATGGTGCGCACCCTGGAAGAGGGCACCGCTACCTACATCGCTTTCCAGAAGGTGGCCGGCAACTCTTTCATCGGCATCCTGGCCGCTGTGGTGGGTGCAGCCTGCTACAACAAGTTCAAGAGCACTCAGATGCCTGACTGGCTGGCATTCTTCTCCGGCAAGCGCTTCGTTGCAATCGCCACCGGCCTGATCTCCATCGTTGTTTCTGTCGTTCTGCTGTTCGTCTGGCCCGTCATCTTCGATGCACTGGTCGCCATTGGCAACGGTATCGCTGGCATGGACGGCATCGGCGCTGGCATCTACGCCTTCCTGAACCGTCTGCTGATCCCCACCGGTCTGCACCACGCTCTGAACAACGTGTTCTGGTTCGACACCATCGGCCTGGGCGACCTGTCCCACTTCTGGGCAGGCGAGACCTCTGCTGACGTGGGCTGGAGCCTGGGTATGTACATGTCCGGCTTCTTCCCCTGCATGATGTTCGGTATCGCCGGTGCTGCACTGGCCATGGTCCGTACCGCCAAGAACAAGAAGGCTGCCATTGGTCTGGTTCTGTCCGCTGCCATCTGCGCCTTCGTCTGCGGCGTTACCGAGCCCTTTGAGTTCGGCTTCATGTTCCTGTGCTTCCCGCTGTACGTTGTGTACTCCGCTCTGTACGGCATCTTCACCATCATCACCTACTACTCCGGTTTCCGTGCTGGCTTCTGCTTCTCCGCAGGTGCTACCGACCTGGTGTTCTCCGCTTCTCTGCCTGCAGCTGCTAAGACCTGGATGATCATTCCTCTGGGCATCGCTGCATTCGTGGTGTTCTACTTCGTGTTCTACTTCGCCATCACCAAGTTCGACCTGAAGACCCCCGGCCGTGAGGACGAGGATGCCGAAGAGGCTGAGAAGAAGGTCGTTCTGGCCAACAACAACTACACTGAGGTTGCTGCTGGCGTGCTGAAGGCCATCGGCGGCAAGGAGAACGTCTCCAGCGTGGACTACTGCGCTACCCGCCTGCGCTTCACCATTAAGGACTACACCGCTGTGGATGAGAAGGCTGTGAAGGCTGCCGGTGCTGCCGGCGTCATCCGCCCCGACAAGACCACCTGCCAGGTCATCATCGGCACCAAGGTGCAGTTCGTGTATGATGAGCTGAAGAAGATGCTGTAAGCATCCTTCTGAGCACGCTTTTGCGCGGAAGGCTGGTTGCTTCCGCATCCATTCCCAAACTGTAAAAATGCCGCCGAGGGCGGGCGTTTACGCCCCGCTTTCGGCGGCATTTTGTTTTGTTCACAAACCGGCTACCCTTTTGGCCGGAAAACGTGCTATACTGAAAACAACAAAGCAAAATAACAGGAGGTTCCCCATTATGAAGATCATTCGTGCAAAGGATTACAAGGATATGTCCCGCAAGGCTGCCAACATCATCTCCGCACAGGTCATTATGAAGCCCAACTGCGTGCTGGGTCTGGCGACCGGCGGCACCCCTGTTGGCGCATACGCTCAGCTGGTGGACTGGTACAACAAGGGCGACCTGGATTTCTCTGAGGTCACCACCGTCAATCTGGACGAGTACCGCGGCCTGCCCAAGGAGCACCCCGAAAGCTATTGGAGCTTTATGCACAAGAACCTGTTTGACAAGGTCAACATCCGCCCCGAGGCCATCCATCTGCCCGATGGCACCAACCCCGATGCTGCGGATGCCTGCAAAAAGTACAACGAGATCATCCACAGCGTGGGCGGCATCGACCTGCAGCTGCTGGGCCTTGGCCCCAACGGCCACATCGGCTTCAACGAGCCGGGCGAGGCTTTTGAGCTGGAGACCCACTGCGTGGATCTGACCCCTGCCACCATCGAGGCCAACAAGCGCTTCTTTGACGGCAACGAGGATCTGGTGCCCAAGCAGGCCTACACCATGGGCATCAAGACCATCATGCAGGCCCGCAAGGTGCTGGTGGTGGCCAACGGTCTGGCAAAGGCCAAGGCAGTCAAGGCGGTCGTCTCCGGCCCTGTGACCCCCGAGTGCCCGGGCTCCATCCTGCAGATGCACCCCGACTGCATCCTTGTGGCCGATGAGGAAGCACTGAGCCTGCTGTAATTGCAGAACCTCTCCGTCATTGCTGCGCAATGCCACCTCCCCTAATGAGGGGAGGCCTTGGCAGCCGATTTCAGTGAATCTTTTTGCCAAAGGCTCCCCTACAAGGGGAGCTGGCGGGCGCAAGCCCGACTGAGAGGTTGCACGAAGGAAAGCGTGAGAATAAGAATATGATCATCAAAAATGCTCTGATTTATACCCCCCGCCACACCTTTGAGGAGGGGAGCCTGACCATCCGGGAGGGGCGCATCGTGCCTTTTGCACAGCCGGAGGAAGGCGAGGAGATCGTGGATGCCAAGGGCGCTTACGCTCTGCCGGGCCTGGTGGATATCCACTTCCACGGTGCCATGGGCAAGGATTTCTGTGACGGCAATGAAGAAGCCATCCAGACCCTGGCCGATTTTGAGGCCGGCAAGGGCGTGCTGGCCATCTGCCCCGCCACTATGACTTTCTCAGAAGAGATCCTGAACGGCGTGATGGATGCCGCCGCCGCCCATCAAAACGGCAGAGGCGCAGACCTTGTGGGCATCAATATGGAGGGGCCCTTCATCAGCCCCAACAAGGTGGGTGCCCAGAACCCGGAGTATCTCCACAAGGCGGATGTTGCAATGTTCCGCCGCCTGCAGAAGCGGGCAAACGGCCTGATCAAGCTGGTAGATATCGCCCCGGAGGAGCCGGGTGCGCTGGAGTTCATTGCCGCCTGCCATGACGAGGTGCGCATCTCCATTGCCCACACCTGTACCAACTACGACACCGCCAACGCCGCCTTTGACGCAGGCGCGACCCACATGACCCACCTGTACAACGCCATGCCCGGCATCACCCACCGGGAGCCCGGCCCCATCATTGCGGCGCTGGAACGGGGCGCGGAGGTGGAACTCATCACCGACAACGTCCACATCCACCCGGCCATGGTGCGGTTCACCTTCAACACCTTCGGGGATGACCATGTCATCCTGATCGCCGACAGCATGATGGCCTGCGGCCTGCCCGACGGCCAGTACAGCCTGGGCGGTCAGGCGGTCACGGTCAGCGGCCCCCGTGCTACCCTGACCGAGCACCCCGGCACCATTGCGGGCAGTGCCACCTGCCTGTACGACTGCATGAAGCGTGCCGTGCTGGAGATGAACGTCCCGCTGGAAAGCGCTGTCCGTGCCGCCAGCGAAAACCCCGCCAAGAGCATTGGCATCGACAATGATTACGGCAGTCTGGCTGCAGGCCGTTACGGCAATGTGATCCTGGCAGACAAGGAATTGAATATTCAGGCGGTCTACCAGAAAGGAACCCGTATCGTATGAACCCCGAGAACCTGACCTGGCGGCTGCTGACCTCCGAAGAGCTGACGAACGTTTACCGGAACGAGATGCGCCGGGATTTTCCTGCCGGAGAGCTGAAGCCCCTGAGCATGATCCTGAACAGCGAGGCCGCCGGTACCGCCCACACCTGGGGCGTGTATGAGGACGACGCGCTGGTGGCGTATCTGTTGATGGTGCGGCCCGTGGGCTGTGAGGTGAGCCAGCTGGACTACTTTGCCGTTCTGCCCCAATACCGGGCCGGCGGCATCGGAGCCGCTCTGCTGGCCGCCCTGCCTGACCACGAGAAGGGCGCGCAGGCCATCCTCATTGAAGCGGAGTGCCCTGAAAAAGCGGAGGACGAGGCCATGGCTGTGCGCCGCCTGGGCTTTTACGCCCGGTGCGGGGCCAGGGACACCGGCTGGACAGAGCATCTCTTTGATGCCTGGTTCCGGGTGCTGGTGCTCCCCTGCTGCGGCGGAAAGGTGCGCAGCCCCGAGGAGGCCGTGCGGCAGCTGGCAGACTGCTACCGCCGCACCATGGGTGAGCCCCAGTGGCGCAGGAACGTCACCTTCTACCGCCCCGATGGTGTGGAGGTGCAGTTTTGAGAGGTTGAATTCTGTCCCTTGACAGTCTGGGTAAATATGGTACTATGGTGATAGGAACAAACCAGATCTGAGATGGGAGGAATTTCTGATGCGTAATGTTTTTTCCCGCCGTGATTTTCTGAAAGCCTCTGCCGCCGCTGTGCTGGCCGCCTCTGCAGCCGGTGTCCTCACCGGCTGCGATGGGGGCGGCAGCGAGATCCCGTCCGCAACCATCGGGCTGGGTGAGTTTGAAGTGACCATGACCGGCAACATGACCATCACTGGTGATGAGGTCGTGGGCAATGAGAACGCCAACGGCTACCTCTGCAAACCCAATGTGCGGATTCGGTACAATGGTGCAGCCAGCGAGATCAAATACAATTTTGCCGGTGTCTTTGCGGCAAAAATTGATAAGACCGCGCTGGAACTGACCAATGGAAAAGAGGAAATCTCCTCTAAACTGACAAAGACTTATGTGCCGCAGTTCCGTGCAAAGGCCAGTGGGTACGGTTCTTTTAAGCAGGGCGTACCCTTCAAGCTGTATGTGACCTTGCAGGGCAAGAATGCTGAGTTTGCTCTGACGAGTGACGGCAAAGTGACAGTCTCCGCTGTCGATAAAGTCTAATATCCCCCAAAAGCCCGAGGTGCACCCGCACCCCGGGCTTTTTTGCGCCCAAATTTTACATTGGGGCAAAAACATGTCCGAACAATTTACCTCGATTTTTCCCGCTTGTGGTCGAAGCGGCTTACCGACTGGGATACAATAGTGCCGTACCCAAGGAAAACACGAAAACAAGAGCCGGGAGCGGAAAACCCGGATGTTTGGAGGACAAATATTATGAAAAAGATCACGCGTCGTTCGTTTCTCACTGTCTGCGGTGCTGCTGCTGCCGCTGCTGCCCTGACCGCCTGCGGCGGCTCTGCTTCTTCTTCTGCCTCTACCGCTGCAAGCTCTGCTGCTTCTTCCACCGCTGCCCTGTCCGGCAATGTTGCTGCCGGTGGTTCCACCTCCATGAAGAACGTCATCGCTGCCCTGACCGAAGGCTTTGCTGAGGTTGAGCCGGGTGTCACCGTCAGCTACGACCCCACCGGTTCCGGCGCAGGCATCACCGGTGCTGCCGATAAGACCCTGGACATCGGCCTGTCCTCCCGTGCCCTGAAGGACGACGAGAAGGCTGACGTGGATGGCACCACCATCGCTCTGGATGGCATCGCCATCATCGTCAACAATGCAAGCAAGGTGGAGGATCTGACCGTTGACCAGCTCAAGCAGATGTTCACCGGTGAGATCACCAACTGGTCTGAGGTGGGCGGCGACGACGGCGAGATCGTTCTGATCGGCCGTGAGGCTGGCTCCGGCACCCGTGATGGCTTTGAGAGCATCGTGGAGGTCAAGGACAGCTGCAAGTACGCGCAGGAGCTGACCGCTACCGGCGCTGTCATCAGCGCTGTGGAGGCCAACCCTCTGGCCATCGGCTACGCTTCCCTGTCCGCTGTGGGCGGCACCGTGAAGATGGTCACCGTTGGCGGCGTGGAGTGCAGCGAGGAGACCGTCAAGGACGGCAGCTACGAGGTGCAGCGTCCCTTCGTGTTCGTCACCAACAAGTCTGTCACCCTGTCTGAGCAGGCACAGGCCTTCTTCGACTTTGCCACCAGTGCCGATGCTGCTGACCTGATCCGCACTGCCGGTGCTGTTCCTGTGAATGAGTAATTGCGGAAAGCAATGATGCTATGAACAACAAAAAGATCTCTCTCCCCAGAACCCCTGCTGAGTGGCTGGAAGCGGTGATGAACTTCATCTTCTTCCTCTGCGGCATTCTGGCGGTGGGCTGTGTGCTCCTGATCTCGGTGTACATGGTCCTCTCCGGTGTGCCTGCCATCCAGAAGATCGGGCTGTTCCGGTTCCTGTTCGGCACCCGGTGGGCTTCCACCGCTGCCGACCCGGCCTACGGCATCCTGCCCTTCATCCTGTCCAGCGTTTACGGCACGCTGGGTGCCACCGTGATCGGTGTGCCCATTGGTCTGCTGACGGCGGTGTTCCTCTCCAAAGCCGCAGGCCCGAAGGTGCGCACCGTGGTCGTGACCGCCATTGAGCTGCTGAGCGGCATCCCCAGCGTGGTGTTCGGCCTGCTGGGCATGCAGGTGCTGGTGCCCGCCGTGGCCAGGATCTTTGGCAAGGCCTCCGGTGCCTGCCTGCTGAGCGCCATCGTGGTGCTGGCGGTGATGATCCTGCCCAGCATCGTGTCGGTGTCGGTCACAGCGCTCAACGCTGTGCCGCCGGAGTATGAGCAGGGCAGCCTGGCTCTGGGTGCAACGGATGTGGAGACCTGGTTCAAGGTCAGCGTCCCAGCTGCCAGGAGCGGCATTGCCGCCGGTATCGTGCTGGGCATCGGCCGCGCCATCGGCGAGGCCATGGCCGTGATGATGGTGGCTGGCAACAGCCCCAACATGCCGGACAGCCTGTTCCGCAGCGTCACCTTCCTGACCACCGCCATTGCCAAGGAGATGAGCTACGCCAGCGGCCTGCAGAAACAGGCGCTGTTCAGCATTGCGCTGGTGCTGTTCGTCTTTATCATGGGCATCAATATCCTGCTCAATGTGGTGCTGAAGGGAGGAAAGCGCGATGAATAACAGTGCTTCTGCCTCCCGCCGCACCTGGAACCGTGTGATGAACGCTCTGGTCCGGGCCTCGGCTGTGCTGGTCATCGTACTGGTGGCAGGCATTCTGGGCATGGTGCTGGTGCGCGGCATCCCGCACATCAGCTGGAAATTCCTGACCACCACCGCCAGTGTGCTCAAGGGCACGGACGGCATCCTGCCTGCGATCCTCAACACGCTGTATGTCATCCTGCTGACGCTTCTGATCGTACTGCCGCTGGGTGTGGGCGCGGCCGTTTACCTGACTGAGTACGCCCGGAACCGCAAGGTCATTTCGGTGATCGAGTTCACCAACGAGACGCTGGCGGGCATCCCCAGTATCATTTACGGTCTGGTGGGGATGCTGGTGTTCGCCCAGACGCTGGGCTTCCAGACCTGCCTGCTCTCCGGCAGCCTGACGCTGGTGATCATGAACCTGCCCACCATCATCCGCACCACCCAGGAATCCCTGAAAACGGTGCCCCAGGGCTACCGTGAGGGCGCGCTGGGTCTGGGTGCGGGCAAGTGGCACATCATCCGCACCATCGTGCTGCCCTGCAGCATCGACGGCATCGTGACCGGCTGTATCCTGGCTGTGGGCCGCATCGTGGGCGAGAGCGCCGCGCTGCTCTTCACCGCCGGTGCCGCCGAGGTCATTGCCAACGGCGTGCTCAAGGCCTACACCTCCAACGGTGCCACCCTGTCGGTGCTGCTCTACCTCCGTGCCTTTGAGGACGGCGATTTCGACTCCGCCTGGGCCATTGGTGCAGTGCTGCTGGTGCTGGTGCTTGCCATCAATCTGGCAGCCCGGCTGGCAAAAACCAAACTGAAACAGAAGCTGTAAATAACTCCCTCCGTCATCGCTGCGCGATGCCACCTCCCTCACGGAGGGAGGCTTATCCTGCCCGCAACGCAAAAGGCTCCCTCTCAGAGGGAGCTGGCGCGGCATAGCCGCGACTGAGGGAGTCAATACAAGAGGAAAACTATGGAAAACGTATCACCCATTATCACAGCCAGAAACCTGAACCTCTGGTACGGGGTTTTCAAGGCGCTGAAAGATATTTCGCTGGACATGGGCGAGCGGGAGATCACGGCCCTCATCGGCCCCTCCGGCTGCGGCAAGTCCACCTTCCTGAAGACCCTGAACCGGATGAACGACCTTGTGCCCGGGATCCGCATCGAGGGCGATGTCCGCCTGAAAGGGCAGGACATCTTTGCCCGCGAGATGCAGCCCACCGAGCTGCGCCGCCGGGTGGGCATGGTGTTCCAGAAGGCCAACCCCTTCCCCATGAGCATCTACGATAACATCACCTACGGCCCCAGGCTGCACGGTGTGCACAACAAGGCAGAGCTGGACGAGCTGGTGGAAAGCTCCCTGAAGGGTGCCGCCCTCTGGAACGAGGTCAAGGACCGCCTGAAAAAGAGCGCTCTGGGCCTTTCCGGCGGCCAGCAGCAGCGCCTGTGCATTGCCCGCGCCCTGGCTGTCAAGCCCGAAGTCCTGCTGATGGATGAGCCCACCAGCGCCCTGGACCCCGGCTCCACCATGAAGGTGGAGGAGCTGATGAGCGAGCTGAAAAAGAACTACACTGTGGTCATCGTGACCCATAACATGCAGCAGGCAGCCCGTATCAGCGACCGCACCGCCTTCTTCCTGCTGGGCGAGCTGGTGGAAGCCGGCCCCACGGCGCAGATCTTCAGCACCCCGCAGGATAAGCGCACCGAGGATTACATTTCGGGCCGGTTCGGCTAAGGAGAAAAACGCAATGAGCAACCGTACACAATACGAAAACGACCTTGCCGCCCTGAAAACGGCCCTGACCGAGATGGGCCAGAGCGCTGCCGATGCCGTGGAAGCTGCAATGGAAGCCCTCTGCACCGCCGATGCCGAGGCTGCCGCCGCCGTGGCGCAGGGCGATGGCCGCATCAACAACATGGAGCGGGACATTGAGCACCGCTGCATGACCCTGCTGCTCCGCCAGCAGCCGGTGGCAGGCGACCTGCGCCGCATCTCCACCACCATGAAGGTGGTCACGGATGTGGAGCGCATCGGCGACCATGCCTCCGATATCGCGGAGATCATCCCCCATCTGGTCACTGTCCGCAAGGAGGGCGACCCTGCTGTGAGCCAGGCCATCAAGATGGGCCAGAAGGCGCACAAGATGATCCTGGATGCCCTGAATGCCCTGACCTCTGAGGACGAGCAGGCTGCCCTCAGGGTCATTGCCGCCGACGATGAGGTGGACTGCGATTTCAACGCCATCAAGCATACGCTGGCGCAGGAGATCGCCGCCGACCCCGGCAAGGTGGATGCCGCCCTGGATCTGCTCATGGTCATCAAGTACCTGGAGCGCATCGGCGACCACGCCGTGAATCTGGCCGAGTGGGTGGAGTTCGTCCGCAGCGGGCGTTATCATAACGAAAATATGTTCTGATCTCTTGTTTCTGTAAAAATTTGAGCTATTTGCAATTATTTCTGTGCCCCGCCCGTATTATAGGCAGAAAGGCTTCCCCAGAAAGCCTGATGAACTGGCTGCGGCGGGTGTCCGGCATCCCCCTGTCCCCGCCCGCCGCTGCCGCAACGGAGGGTTTTACGCTATGGTACAGACCAAGAATTTCCCGCTGGAAACGCGCGGCGAGGCGGTCAGCCGCGAAGCGCTGGTCCAGGCGGCATTACAGGAGATCACCCAGAATTACCGCGAAGCAAGCCTTTCCAATGTGGCCCGCAGCTACGGCGTTTCGCTGGCGTATGTCAGCGAGTGCGTCCGGGCCCAGACCGGAAAGACCTATAAGGAGCTGCTGCAGAAGCACCGGATGGAGACCGCCGCCCGCCTGCTGCGCCGCAGCGACCTGAACATCCAGCAGATCATCACCCAGGTGGGCTATGAGAACACCAGCTACTTCTACCGCCTGTTCCATGAGCGGTATGGCCAGAGCCCCCGGGAGTACCGCCGGGCACGCAGCCAGCGCACATAAGCGCATCAGTGAACGACCCTCTCCGCCTTTGCAGCAGGCTTTGACGGAGAGGGCCGTTTTGTGTTATATTAAAGCAGAACGATCAGGGCGGGCAGCGGCCTGCCGGAAGAGAGGTTGGATGAAGATGTTTCGTGGAGCAAGACGTGCAGATCTGGATGCGATCCTGAAAATTTATGCCCGCGCCCGGCAGGCGATGGCGGATTCCGGCAACCCCACCCAGTGGGGAGATCATTTTCCGCCGCAGGAGCTGCTGGAAGAGGACATTGATTCCAACCGGCTGTTCCTCTACCTTGTAAACGGCGAGCTGGAGGGCGTGTTTGCCTTCATCCTTGGCCCGGACCCCACCTATGCCCGGATCGAGGATGGCAAGTGGCTGAACGATACCCTGCCCTACGGCACCATCCACCGGCTGGCTTCGGCGGGCAGGCACCCCGGCGTTGCCGCCGCTGTGATCACCTGGTGTCTGGAGCACTGCGAGAGCCTGCGGGCCGACACCCACGCCGACAACAAGATCATGCAGCACCTGCTGGAAGAAAACGGCTTTACCAAGTGCGGCATCATCCATGTGGAGGACGGCACGCCCCGAATTGCCTACCAGAAAATGTCCCTTACCCTGCCTTTGCGCCGGGATTGAACCGCAAAAATGCGCCGCCCCACCGGAAACGATGGAGCGGCGCTGTTTTTATATCGGTTTGTCAAGAGCTCTCCCTTTGGGAGAGCTGTCGAGCAAAGCGAGACTGAGAGGGTGAGCCCGCTTTCAGGAAATCGGATCTGTCATCTGACTTTCAAGCGTGGGTTCGACCGCCGCAGTTTCTTCCGGCGTGGGCTGGAAATACTTCTCGTACAGCTCCATGCCGATGCGGTAGCCCTGCCACACGATGACCGCCGTGCCTGCACCGGCCACGCCGATGATGGCGGCAGTGCCCAGAATGCTGGGCTCGCTCTCGATGGTGGCATCCCGGTACTGGGCTTCCACGGTGACGATGCTGCCCTTGGCCACGCTGCCCGCCGGGATGGTAAAGCTCTCCTCGTTGTAGGCGACCGCCGGGTTGCCCAGCAGGCTGGCTTCATCCATGGCCCACAGGTCGAACACCATGCCCTCGGGCACGGCGCTCTGGTTCAGCGTCACCTTGACCTCGGCATCCACCGGCACGCTGGCGCTGGTCATGGCTTCGCCGCCGTTGTAGGTGAACGTGCCGCCTTTTACCGTCAGGGTGTAGGTGGAGGCTTCGGGTTCGGGCTCGGGTTTGGGTTCGGGCTTCGGGTCGGGAACAACGATTTTGGTCGAGTTCAACTCCACATCGCTGTCGGGCATCTCAAAGCATACCACGGTCTTGTCGGTTTCACCGTTCGGGTAGTAGCTGTTGAATGCCTCGCGGATTTTTTGACCGTTGATATTTGTAATATCTACATTGGATTTTACGGTGAGGACGGTGCCTGCATAAGAATACAGATCCCATGCGGTGCCCTGCACCAAATCATAGGTGGTCTTATCGTAAACAAGAGGAAACGTGTCGTTTACCTTCACGATGGCTCCACCATTCACGGTAACAGAGCGATAATTTCCACTCAGCACAGTTCCATTGGTGAAAATGCTGTCTTTTCCGTTGAAGGCACCGCCGGTTATCGTTCCGTCATTATAAAGCAAACCGGCCGCAAATGTGCCGCCCTCAATTTTATGCGTTTTAGTGGGATCGCCATTAGGCCAACCATTTGCTACGGCATTATGGAAAACACCATCTTCAATGATACTGCCCTCATTGAGGATGCCGCAATTTACGGAACGCAAATTTTCGCCCTTCTTGTTAACAGGGTCAGTGTAGAGGAAATTATAGTTGCCGCTTTCCAGATATACGGTGTCGGGGTCGCCGCTTAACGCCTGGGAATGCCAACCGTTGCCAAAGTAGGTATGATGGTTTCCATCAGATATGCGTGCAAGGCCAGTTGTGATTGGTGTGCCATCATCAGCCATTTTAAGGGTGGAATAAGTCCCTTGGTTGAGGACGATATTTGTGTTCTCTTCGATATATCTATGATATTCAAGCCATCCAACATTGAGAAGAATGGTGGAAAGGTCACCTTGAGTAGGATAAACAACATCATCATATATTGCCTTGAGATTGATATCCCGGATAGGCTCACTGGCGGTAATGGTATTGGCCCCTGTCGGAACTACATAAAGTGTGTTGCCCCAGTCGCCGGACGTAAGGCCATTGACCGCTGTGATAGAACCGGTTCCGTTCAGGGTGACTGTTTTGAATGGATCAGTGCCTGCACCTTTAACGGTGGGCATGTTTTTGAACGCGCCGACGGTCAGCGTTGCACCGGATTCAACCGCCAAATGGACATTCGGGTTCAGGGGGCGCAGTGCGTTTTCCTCACCGGAAAAATCATAATCTCCGCTTTCCAGCGTCAGCGTGTTATTGCTCGCATCAAAATTCCAGCCGTTGCCACTGTATTTTTTGTTGCTGCCCATAGGGCCAACGGGGTAGCCGTCTTTATCGATCACCAGCCGGGTCAGCATGCTCAGGGTAACGGTGTCTGTACCAGTGGATGGTGCGGTGAAAGTGACAAAAAAACTATCAGAGGGTGCATGGTCAGTAGAATAGCTTGCACTTGGTGCCCAATCTTTTAACAAACAAGGTGTGCCGTTTGTGTCTCCGAATGTAACATCAATAGGAAATAATATTGGTTGACTGATAGGGGAAAAAGTATATTCGATGGTGACACTGGTATCATGGTCGGAATTGGGAATAATATAACAGCCACCGTTGAGACCATTGATTGTTGCGCGGCTAATACCAGTGTTCTGGAGGTTCACATTCAAGGTATAGCCTTTAGCAACATGGCCACCCTCTGGCTTTTTACGAAAAATGCCGCCATTTATGGTGCCATTGTTGGTAACGGATATAAACGTGCCATTTTCAATCGTGCCACTGGATTCATTGGATATGGCATGGAGAAATTTTCCACCAGTGATAGAACCATGATTTATGAGGGAAGAGGAAGAAGAAAAAAAATAACCGCCACTGATTTTTCCGTTATTTATCACAGCGTTGTCGAAATTTCCCCTAACAATGGTTGCATTTCCTCCAATCGTGAGTTTACATTTGGTGACATTTCCATAGCCGGAAATAATTGAAAAAAAATCATATTCTGTCGAGCTGGCAGGATGCAGGTCAAGTGTTTGTGTAGAACCGTCATAGCTCCAGTCATCACCAGAACAATTTCAATCATGGTTGTCACCGGAACCGACAGGATAGCCATCTACAATTTTTAATTGGCCGTCTTTCTCCGCCCATGCTGTGATTGCCGACACAGGCAGGAGCGTTACCGCCATGCACGGCGCCACCAGAAGGCTGATAAGTCGTTTCTTCATAGGGGGTCCCTCACTTTCTTTGGGCCGGAAGTGGAGCTCCGGCAAAAATGGATGCTCTTACTTCCTTAAATACACGCCGCGCGGAATCCTTTCACCCTTTTTCAAAAAAATTTGAAAAAAAAAAAAAAAAGAAAAATCAGAATGCTGAGGTGGCGGCATCTCCTGACGATTGTGACCGAGCGCTCCCGGATACTTCTGATGAAGTATGCGGGGGCGTTTTTTCGTGGAACTGGGGGCTTGTGGAGCGGGGGCAATCGTTCTATAATACAAGCTGTGAAATGAATCACAAAAGGGGTGGAACGTATGGACAAAAAACTGAACGAGGCCGTGGCGGCGCTGCGGCCCCAGATGGTGGCGGCGCTCCAGCGGCTGGTGCGCAGGCGCAGTGTGGAGGCCGACCCGCTGCCGGGCAAGCCCTTTGGCGAGGAGGTGGATGCCTGCTTTGCCGAGGCGCTGACCCTCTGCCATGAGCTGGGCTTTGAGACCACCGACATGGATCGGTACATTGGCTGGTGCGAGATCGGCACCGGGGACGAGATGGTGGCGGTGCTGGGGCATCTGGACGTGGTGCCCGAGGGCGAGGGCTGGCATCACCCGCCCTACGCCGCCGAGATCGAGGGCGGCAGGCTGTATGGCCGGGGTGCCATTGACGACAAAGGCCCGGTGGTGGCCAGCCTGTTCGCGCTGAAAGCCATCCGGGATCTGGGCATTCCGCTCAACCGCCGTGTCCGGCTGCTGTTCGGCCTGAACGAGGAGACCAACGACCGGGACGTGCTGTACTACAAGGCCCACGGCGGGGAGATCCCGGTGCTGGGCTTCACCCCGGACGGCGAGTATCCGCTCATCAACGGCGAAAAGGGCATCCTGAACGAGAGCTATGCTGTGCAGCTGCACCAGACCGGGGCCTGGCAGCTGAACAGGGTGCAGGGCGGCGTGGCCGGCAATGTGGTGCCGGACTACGCCTGCGCTGTGCTGACTGCCCCGGCGGGGGCCGCCCTGCCGGAGGCAGAGCACATCACCGTGACAGCCATCCCCGGCGGCTATCAGGTGGAAGCGGTGGGCGTTTCGGCCCACGGCAGCCACCCGGAGCAGGGCGAAAACGCCATTGGGCGGCTGGTGTGCTACCTTGACCGGCTGCCGCTGGAGGGGGATGCCAAGCAGGCCGTGCACTTTCTGGCCGAGAAGCTGGGCACCGACCCCTACGGCGAGCGCCTGCTGGGCCACCGGCTGGAGGATGCGCTCTCCGGCCCCATGAGCTGCAACTGGGGGCTGATCGAGGGCGACGCGCAGCATCTGTGGGTCAAGCTGAACTACCGCTATCCTGTGACCATGGAGCGGGCGGACTGCCAGCCCGCTGTGCAGGCCGCCTTTGAGGCCGCAGGCTGGGCGCTGGATGGGCAGGTGCACAAGGAAAAGCTCTACTACCCTGCCGAGACCCCGCTGGTCAGCGCCCTGCTGGAGGTTTACCGGGATGCCACCGGCGACAATGCCCCGCCCAAGTGCATCGGCGGCGGCACCTACGCCAAGATGCTGCCCAATGTGGTGGCCTTTGGCCCCCTGTTCGCGGGTGACCCGGTCAGAGAGCATCAGCCCGATGAATGCTTCGATCTGGAACGTCTGGTGCAGAACGCCCAGATCATCGCAAACGCCATTGTCAAGCTGGCAAATCTGCCGCTGGAATAAGAAGGAGGACGGGACTATGAAGATCACACAGGTGCGGCTGGGCCGCATTTCCACCCCGCTGCGGGTGCCGTTCAAAACGGCACTGCGCACTGTGAACAGCGTTGAGGATGTTATCGTGGAGCTCCACACCGATACCGGTGCGGTGGGCTACGGCGAAGCACCCCCGACCGGTGTCATCACCGGCGACACCACCGGTGCCATCCTCGGTGCCATTCAGGATCATATCGCCCCTGCCCTGCTGGGCCGCGACCTTGATGAGTTCGAGGATCTGACCGCCGCCGTGCAGAAGGCACTTGTCCACAATACCAGCGCCAAGGCCGCTGTGGACATGGCCCTGTGGGATCTGCTGGGCCAGAAGTACAGCGCCCCTGTTTACCGGATGCTGGGCGGTGCCCGCAAAAACATCGTGACCGATATCACCATCAGCGTCAACCCGCCGGAGGAGATGGCCCGGGATGCCCGCACCGCCGTCCAGCGCGGCTACGACTGCCTGAAGGTCAAGGTTGGCATTGACCCTGAGCTGGATGTGGCCCGCCTTGCCGCGGTGCGGCAGGCCGTGGGCCGGGACATCAGGCTCCGCATCGATGCCAACCAGGCATGGAACGCCAAGCAGGCGGTTCGCATCCTGAACCAGATGCAGGAGAAGGGGCTGGACATTGAGTTCGTGGAGCAGCCCGTGCCTGCCGCAGACCTTGAGGGGATGCAGTATGTCACCCGCCATGCCGATGTGCCCGTGCTGGCCGACGAGAGCGTGTTCAGCCCGGCAGATGCCCTGCGGATCATGCAGACCGGCGCGGCCGACCTTGTGAACATCAAGCTGATGAAGTGCGGCGGCATCACCAATGCCCTGCGCATTGCCGCCGCCGCTGAGGTGTATGGCGTGGAGTGCATGATCGGCTGTATGCTGGAAGCAAAGATCTCGGTCAACGCCGCTGTGGAGCTGGCCTGTGCCAAGAAGATCATCACCAAGATCGACCTCGACGGCCCGGTGCTCTGCAGCGAGGACCACATCCTCGGCGGTGCCGTGTTCGACGAGAAGAACATCACCGTCTCCGACGCGCCCGGCATGGGCATTCAGGGCTTTGTGCCCGGCAAGGTGTCCTATCTCGACTAAAACAGGAACAGACCGCATCCCGAAACCCACGGGGTGCGGTCTCTTTTTGTGAACCTGTATTTCATATACGGACAGTGAAAAAAGCTCGTGTCTGTATATGTTGAAATGAAAAACAAAAAAAGCGGGCAAAATCTTTGACTTTTCGGCCTACAGGGCGTATAATCATATTTGTTCCGTGTAGAGGAATGGGAAAACTGTGCGCAATGGGCGTACAATTTGGATAGGGGAGTAGAAAAGTTATGAAAACGTTGAAAGCGGTTGCGGCAAGGTACAACGCCACCAGCCTGATCCTGCGCATCGTCATCGGCCTTGCGGTCGGTGCGGTGCTGGCACTGGCGGTGCCCGGTGCGGGCTGGGTGGAAGAGTTCGGCAGCCTGTTCGTGGGTGCCCTGAAGGGCATTGCCCCGGTGCTGGTGTTCGTTATCGTGGCCAGTGCGCTGGCGCAGGGCACGTCCAGGCTGGACCGGCGCTTTGGCACGGTCATCTGGCTGTACATGCTCACCACCTTCCTGGCCGCCGCCATTGCGGTGGTGACCAGCTTCCTGTTCCCTCAGACCGTCGTTCTGGCTGAGGCGGCAGAATCCGAGGTGGTGCCCCAGGGTCTGGGCGAGGTGATGAACACCCTGCTCACCAACTTTGTGGCAAACCCCGTCAGCGCCCTGCTGAACGGCAATTACATCGGCATCCTGTTCTGGGCCTGCCTGTTCGGTCTGGCCATGAAGAAGTACGGCGCAGACAGAACCAAGCTGTTCCTGGCAAACACCGCGGATGCAGTCTCCCAGATCGTCCGCTGGATCATCAATCTGGCACCCTTCGGCATCATGGGCCTTGTGTACACCAACGTGTCCAGCAATGGCCTGTCCATCTTTACCCAGTACGGCAGGCTGCTGCTCCTGCTGGTGGGCACCATGCTCTTTATGGCACTGGTCGTCTCGCCCTTTATCATCTTTGTGTATCTGCACTGCAACCCGTATCCGCTGGTGTTCCGCTGCCTGCGTGAATCCGGCCTGACCGCCTTCTTCACCCGCAGCTCTGCCGCCAACATCCCGGTCAATATGGATCTGTGCGAAAAGCTGGGGCTGGATAAGGATATGTATTCCGTCTCCATCCCCCTGGGCGCTACCATCAATATGGATGGTGCCGCCATCACCATTACCATTATGACGCTGGCTGCGGCCAATACGCTGGGCATTCAGGTGTCCCTGCCCGCCGCCATCCTTCTTTCGGTGATGAGCGCTCTGGGTGCCTGCGGCGCTTCCGGCGTGGCTGGCGGCTCCCTGCTGCTGATCCCCATGGCCTGCTCCCTGTTTGGCATCTCCAATGATATCGCCATGCAGATGGTCGGTGTCGGCTTTATCATCGGCGTGGTGCAGGATTCCGTGGAAACTGCCCTGAACTCCGCCGGTGACGTGGAATTTGCCGCCACTGCGGAATATCACCAGTGGCGCAGGGAAGGCAAGCCCCTGCCGGCGTTCCTGTGCAAGTGATGCAAAACTGAAATGGCTTTTCAAAGGCTGCTGTGCTGCTGGCACGGCGGCCTTTTTGTTTGGAACTTTTTTCTGGGCATTTTGCACAGGAAAGCCCTCGTCCTGTTGGAAATTGACGGATTCTGACGGATTTTGCATGAGAGTATCCCCTTTTGCAGAAGAAATTCTGGGCAAAACGGAGAGAAAATCTGAAAAAACTTTCCAAACAAGGTTTCAATCGTCCATGTATACAAGAACTTTATTTTTCATAAAAAACGTTTTGTGCTAGTTGCGCAAAGAACGAAAGAACGTTAAAAATGTATCACTAAATTCATAGTTTGTTCATAGAATTTATAAAACGATTTCATAATTGAGTGGCATAATATGGCCATCCTCAGAGAGGGGAACAAAAGAACGAAGGGTTCTGAACGGTTCCGCTTTGAGGATGCAGGGAGATAGAGGCCCTGCCAAAAAACACAATGACATTTACCGATATACGGAGGATATTTATTATGATGAACAAGAACACTGCTATCCTGGACAACACTATGATGGACGCTTACCTGACTGTCACCGAGGGCGTGTCCGATAACTGCGGCATTGGCCTGGCTTTTGCAAGCCTGCTCGAGAGCGCAAAGAAGAACTTTGTCAACCAGAGCAACCGCCGCGCTGTCAATGCAAGCTTTGCCGGCTGATCTTCTCCAATTTGCCGGTTGAAGATTCTCCTTCTTTTTTTGTTACAGCTGCTGCCACACTGTAATATGAACTGAAAAGCCCGGAACCACCTGCCGCCATAGCAGGTACGGTTCCGGGCTTTTTTGCTGTGCGGGGTCGGTCAGCGCAGGGGGTTTAATCTGTCAGCTTTGCTTTCTGCAGCGCGGCCACGATCAGCGGAATGAGGATGAGCTGCGCCACGATGCCGGGCACGGCAGTGAGCACCGCACCGGACAGGAACGCGCTGAATGGGAAACCAGAGCCGGACAGACCGGCCAGCACAAAGCGCACCGCACCCCAGACAAGGCGGCCTGCCACCATCGAGGTGACAAGGGTGGCGTAGATCATGGGCAGGGTGTGCTGCACCTTGCGGTACATGAAACCGGCCACAGCGCCGTATGTGGCCAGCTCAAAGGCCATGGCGATGGCAATGGGGTACATCGGGGGCATCCCGAACAGCACCGAGCGGAGCAGCGGGGCGGCAAAGCCCAGTGCCAGGCCCCAGGGGCCGCCCAGCACAAAGCCTGCCAGCAGCACCGGGAAGTGCATGGGGCAGAGCATATTGCCGATCTGAGGCACATGGCCGGTGATCATGGGCAGCACAAAGGCCAGTGCCAGAAACAGTGCGGCCAGCACCAGATCACGGGTCGTGGAACGGGTCTTGGTATTCATCAATGATTCCTCCTGAAAATGCGCAGACAAAAAGGGCCTGCCGCCAGCACGCGCGCCAGCGGCAGACCCCTTCATGGTGTCTGTTTCAAAATAATGTTTGCGGGGAGAAACACGGGCTTCGGCCCGCAAAGCCCCGGCTTCAGCCGGGAATTGTGCAAAAAGTATAGCAGATGCAAAGCCGCCTTGTCAAGCTCAGCGGATGAGGATGGTTACGGGGTGGTGTTTGCGGATTTTTGAAATTTGTAGATGTAATAAAAGGAATCTTCACCGGGGCCTTCTGCAAATGTACTGTTACAGACATTGGTGTGAGAATAACCATTGTCGGAGGCTGTGTTCAATTCGGCATCAGAAAGCGCATGTTCCATAAAGAGCCAGATCTCAGGATAGGAAGAAGTGAAGCACTGAGAAATATCGGAGGATTCGATTTGAGCATGGACACGACCCGGAAAGTAATAATCAAAGAGTGTCCAGTCTAGGAAGTAGTTCGTTGTATAAAGAACAGCATCCTGAGAGGGGGTAATAACTTCCAGACACTGGGTGGTCGCAAGGTCGATGCGCTTTTCCCGCTGATAGGTTTGGTAGAGATCCGGTAGACTGCACACCAGCGTGCCCAAAATCAGAATACTGGACAGAATGGTTCTCCAACGGACTTTAGACAGAAGAAAGCCAAAAACCAGGTAAACGACTGCGGTG
>ENA-UEQA01000129-UEQA01000129.1-human-gut-metagenome-genome-assembly--contig:-NODE-129-length-34137-cov-5.947534_pt1 | contig 34137 bp, 23 predicted proteins | sample MGYA00242936_ERZ507937 | MGnify/ENA primary metagenome ERZ507937 (study PRJEB26167, sample SAMN06115468) | human gut metagenome | host: Homo sapiens | place: China:Chongqing | collected 2016-06-16... | reverse complement strand
TCCCCACTCTGTAGATTTTCATTTTTGAATCAGCAAAACAAAAACAACCAATAAAGAGGCTCTTATATCAACACACGGAGATGTATCGTGAAAAAAGGGAAAAAGTTTCGGGTGTACCTCTCTTTTTCGAAAAAATCTCCCCTCTCTCTTTATTTCACCTATAGAAACAACATCGTCACATGCCGCACGGCAACGGCGGCCCCAAACGCGATCAGCGTGTTGAATACCATACTGAACACAGGCCAACCCCACGAACCCGTCTCCTGCCGGATAGCGGCGACAGTCACCAGACAGGGCGCGTACAGCAGCACAAACACCAGCAGAGCCAAGGCGGTGGCGGGCGTCCAGCGCCCGTCGTTGCGGATCTGCTGCGCCAGCGGCGTGGGATCTTCGGGATCGATGTCGCCGAGGGAATAGGCCGTGCCGAGCGTGGCGACGATGACTTCCTTCGCCGCGAAACCGCCCACCAACGCGATGTCCGTGCGCCAGTCAAACCCGGCGGGACGAGTCAACGGTTCCAGCGCCATGCCGAGGCGGCCTGCAAACGAGTGTTGAAGTGCCCGCTCCGCGCGCTCGCCGTGCAAGGCCGTAAGCTGCTCTTCAAGAGCGGCCACATCGCCGCCCGAAGCCTTCGCCGCCTCAAGGTTCGCTTCGATGGTCTGCTGCGCGCCCGCGAAATGCGCCCGCGTGTCCAGCGGCAGCTGCGGATACGCCATAGCCGCCCACAGGATGATGGAAATGGCGAGGATGACCGTACCGGCCTTCTTCAGATACTCGAACGTGCGCTCGCCCGTATGAATCGCCAGCCCGAGCATTGTGGGCAGGCGATAGGGCGGAAGCTCCATGACGAACGGCGTGGACGGCCCACGGATAATCGTCGAGCGCAGCAGCCGCGCCGTGAGCAGGGCCACCACCCAGCCGGTGAGCGTCAGGCCGAACATGACCGCCGCCTCATGGCCGGGGAAGAAGACGCCGGAAAAAAGGATGAAAACCGGAAGTTTGGCCCCACAGGCCATAAAGGGCACGGTCAACAGCGTCGCTATCTTTTCGCGGGGGCTCCGCAGGGTGCGGGCCGCCAGCACGCCGGGCACGGCACAGCCGCCAGCAATGCCTCCGCCCACGATGAACGGCATCACCGAACAGCCGTGCAGCCCGAAAATACGGAAAATACGGTCGAGCATGTAGGCCATGCGCGCCATGTACCCGGTATCTTCAAGAAAGGCGATTTGAAGGAATATCAGCATGATGAGCGGGACAAAGCTCATGACGCCGCCCACGCCGTCGATGATGCCCGAAAGCACCAGCGACTTGAGCTGGCCGTCGGGGAGCACGGCGTCCGCGCCTTCGCGCAGCAGGGCAAACCCTTGTTCCACCCAGCCCATCGGGATCTCCCCAATGGTGAAGGTAACGGTATAAAGCAGATAGAGCACGCCGAGCATGATCGCCGGGCCCATGAACGGATGCGTCAGCACCTTGTCCATGCGGTCCGAGAACTGGATGCGCGCGTGCATATCCTGAAGCCGGACCAGCACGCCGTCCCGCAGCAGCGAAGAAATGAACCCATAGCGGTAATCCGCGATGACGGCCTCGGGCCACGTATTCAACGTATCCCGCAAATGCCGCGCCACCTCATCCACCTGCCGCTCCAGATCGGCGGCAAGCTCCGGGGCTTCGGCGCGGCTGCGGGTGAGGATTTCCTCATCCTGCTCCAGCAGCTTGAGCGCGACCCACCGCGCCGGATATTCCGAAGCCAGCAGCCCGGCCTCGGCAATGGCGGCTTCCATATCCCGCAGCACGGGATCAAGATCGGGCCCATACGAGATATGCAGCGGCTCCCACGGCTCGCCGCGCTTGGTTTCGATATAGGCTTCCGTCGCCTTCAAGAGTTCGGGCAGCCCTTCGCCCGTGCGGGCCACGGTCGCCATGACCGGGAAGCCCAGACGCTGCGACAGGCGCTCGATATCGATGGTCATGCCCTGCTTGGCGGCCTCATCCATCATGTTCAGGGCCAGCACCACGGGAACGCCGAGTTCCAGAAGCTGGATGGTCAGGTAGAGGTTGCGCTCCAGCGCGCCCGCATTGAGCACGTCGATGACCACGTCGGGCCGTTCCTGCGCCAGCACATGCCGGGCGACCGTCTCCTCCTGCGTGTAGGCGGTCAGGGAATACGTCCCCGGCAGGTCGATGAAGCGCACACACCGGCCGGAAGGCATCTTAATGAAGCCTTCCTTCTTCTCCACGGTAATGCCGGGATAGTTGCCCACATGCTGGTGCGAACCGGTCAGCGCGTTGAAGGCCGTCGTCTTGCCAGAATTCGGATTGCCCGCGAGGGCTATGGTAAGCTGCGGATCCATGACGCCTCAGCCCGCCTGTTCCAGCGGTTCGACGACGATGTAGTCGGCTTCGTTGTTCCTGAGGCTGAGCGTGAACCCCGGCAGACGCAGGGCCACCGGATCGCGCAGCGGGGCGCGCCCCACCACTTCCACTTCCGCGCCGGGGATGAGCCCCATGTCCCGGATGCGCCGCCCCAGCTCGCCGCTGGCCTGCACATGAGCGATGCGGGCTTTCTGCCCCTCCTTCATCCTGCGCAGGGAAATGAGCCCGGCTTCCAGCATCTCCTTGGAGATGGGACAGCCTTCGCCGCCGCACGAACGGGCTTCGGCGCAATCATGCCCTCCGCGCTTTCTATGGCAAAATCCAAACATATTGTCCCCCAGCTTCAACTTTATCGTCACATCCGGCGTCGCCGCCCCTCTGGGAAAGCACATCCCCGGCCCTGACGGGCCCCGTGGCAACCGGCGCAGCCGCCGTTGCATACCGGACGTTTCATGACATTGATCCTGCGGCATACAAACCACGCCGCAACGATGATCGACACGGCGAGCAGGGATTCCCACGAAAAAACGCTTCCAGTGATGAAAACAGGTTCCGCGTCCATACCCACTCCCTTATGATACCAATTGGATCTGCCCTTTCTATAGATTTTTGAAAATAAATGTCAATTGCGGCATGAGAACATTTTGCCCGGCATCCCCGGTTTCTTGCCCTTAACCCGCATCTCGTCTATACTTTTTTTATTCGCAACTTTCTTCGGAGCGCCCCCATGTCCCTTTCCGCAAACGCATCTTCCCCAATCCCGGCCTCCTCCGCCCCGCTGTTGCAGGCGGAAGGCGTCACCGTGCGGTTCGACGCCTGCGAACGCCCGTTCGACGTGGTGCGCGACGTGTCGTTCACGCTGCATCCGGGGCGCACGCTCTGCCTTGTGGGGGAATCCGGCTGCGGCAAGAGCATGACGGCGCTGTCCCTGCTCCGCCTCATCCCCGAACCGGGGCGCCTCGCCGCCGGGCGCATCCTCTTCGAAGGCCGCGATCTTGCCGAATTGTCCGAATCCGCGATGGAACGCGTGCGGGGACGCGACATCGGCATGATCTTTCAGGAACCCATGACCTCGCTCAATCCGGTCATCCGGGTGGGAGAGCAGGTCGCGGAGCCGCTGATGCGTCACCTGCGCCTGTCAAAGAAGGCCGCGCTCGCCGAAGCCGTGGAACTGTTCCGGCTGGTCGGCATACCCGCGCCGGACATGCGCGTCCGCGACTACCCGCACCAGCTTTCCGGCGGTATGCGCCAGCGCGTCATGATCGCCATGGCGCTGGCCTGCAAACCCCGCCTCCTGCTCGCCGACGAGCCGACCACGGCCCTCGACGTGACCATACAGGGCCAGATACTCGCCCTGCTCGGCGATCTTTCCCGCGAGCGCGGCATGGGGCTTCTGCTCATCACCCACGATCTCGGCGTGGTGGCGGAAATGGCCGACGAAGTGGGCGTCATGTATGCCGGGCGCATCGTGGAGCGCGCGCCCGTGCGGGCTCTGTTCGCCGAACCGCGCCATCCCTATACTTGGGGCCTTATCCGCTCCGCGCCCACGCTCGACACGCCCCCTTCGGCGAAGCTGGACGCCATCCCCGGCACAGTCCCCTCGCCCGGCGATCTCCCGCAGGGGTGCCCCTTCCGGCCGCGCTGCCCGGAAGCGCATGAACGCTGTTTCAAGACTCCGCCCGTCATCGAATCCGCCGGGGACGACGGCGCCCGGGAGGTCTGCTGCTGGCTTGCCGAAGCAAGGTAAGTGTTGCCGAATACGGGTTCAGTCCTATATAGAGTGTTGGCAGATGCGTCACGGAGACGGCGCGTCGCCGAATATGATCATTAAGGAGCTAGCATGACCGATACACGTGATCCCCAGACCGAAAAGGGACAGAACGGCGCCACCGAAGAGAACCTCGCGGAAACCGCGCAGGCCCCTGAAAAAACGCTTGAGGAGCAGTTCCGCGAAGAGATTTGCCCCACTTGCACGGTCAAGGCCGAAGCGGACGAGACCCGGCTGCGCGCCCTCGCGGAGATGGAAAATTTCAAGAAACGCATCCAGCGTGACCATGACGAATACATGCGCTACGCCAGCGAGCCGGTGCTCAAGGATCTCCTGCCCGCGCTGGACAGCCTTGATCTCGCCATTCAATACGGCGGCAGCGACGAAACCTGTAAAAGCCTGCTCACCGGCGTGATCATGACCCGGAAGCTGCTCCTCGACGCGCTCAAGAACCACGGCTTCGACGTTGCCGGGGAAGTGGGCGAGCCCTTCAACCCCGATGTCCATGATGCCGTTTCCTATGAAGAGCGGGATGACATGGAACCCGGCCTGGTCAGCACCCTGCACCAGCGCGGCTACCGCCTGAAAGACCGCCTGTTGCGCCCCGCCAAAGTATCCGTCAGCCGCAAGCCCGCCTGACGATGGCAGCCGAACCGATGACAAAAAGCAGGGCGTCCGCCTCGCTCGGAGGCGCGTTACGCGCCGAGAGCTCGGAGGGCGTCCTGCGCGTCATTTTCAGCGGCGAGTGGAAACGGGACCTGCTTGGGCCGAACTTTTTTACGGAACGTGACGAAGCGCTGCGTGAAACGGAGAGACTCCTCAAAGAGGCCCGCAGCGTCGAACTCCTCGGCGAGGCTCTCGGCGAATGGGACAGCGGCGTGCTCGTCGTCACCACCCGGCTCGTCACCCTCGCCAAAGAACACAACATCCCGCTCGATGACGCCCGCCTCCCCGAGGGCATCCGCAACCTGACCAAGCTGGCCCTTGCGGTCCCCCCGAACACCGCCGCGCAGCGTAAGGCCCAAAAGACGACCTTCCTCGAACGGGTCGGCGGCTTTACATTGGCGGTGCCCCGCATGGCACGCGACATTTTCGATTTTATCGGCGAACTTGTCCTCAGCGCCGGCAGGCTGTTCAGGGGCCGCTCTTCCTGCACGTCGGGAAACGTCTGGCTCGCCGTTCAGGAAAGCGGCGTGGACGCCCTGCCCATCGTCTCTTTGATCAGCCTGCTCGTGGGCCTGATCCTCGCCTTCGTCGGCGTGATCCAGCTCAAGATGTTCGGCGCGGAAATCTACGTTTCCAGCCTCGTGGCCGTGAGCATGACCCGCATCATGGGCGCGATCATGACCGGCATCATCCTCGCGGGCCGCACCGGCGCCTCCTATGCCGCCGTCATCGGGACCATGCAGGTCAATGAGGAAATCGACGCTCTCACCACGCTCGGCGTGGCCCCTTCCGACTACCTCATCATGCCCCGCGTCCTCGCCCTTACCGCCATGACCCCGCTGCTCGTGCTCTATTCCGACTTCATGGGCATCATGGGCGGCTTCATCGTCGGCGTCGGGATACTCGGCCTTGATCCCATGGAATACTATACATTTACCCAGAAAGGGTTCAACATCAACAACCTCTGGGTGGGCATGGTGCACGGCGCGGTCTACGGTATGCTCATCGCCATAACCGGCTGTTACCAGGGCCTGCGCTGCGGCCGCAATGCCGAAGCAGTCGGCAAGGCGACCACCTCGGCCGTGGTCTATTCCATCGTGGGCATCGTGCTGTCCACGGCTGTCCTCACCATCCTCTGCAATATTTTGAATATATGAATACCTCCACACCCATCATCGAAGCGCGGGACCTTACGGTCGGCTACGGCAGCTACGTCGTGCAGAAGGATCTCAACTTCACGATAAACCGTCAGGACGTATTCATCATCATGGGGCCGAGCGGATGCGGCAAAAGCACGCTCCTGCGCGTCCTCGTGGGCCTGCTCCAGCCTACAAAGGGGCAAGTGCTCTACAGGGGACAGGACTTTTGGGCCGGGACCGAAAGCGAGCGCCAAAAACTTCTCAGCGGCGTGGGCCTGCTCTTCCAGAGCGGCGCGCTGTGGAGCTCCATGACCCTCGCCGAGAATGTGGCCCTGCCCTTGCAGCGCTATACGAAGCTTTCCTCCGCCGAGATCAGGGAACAGACCTCCCTCAAACTCGCGCTCGTCGGCCTTGCCGGATTCGAGGATTATTACCCGTCCGAAATCAGCGGCGGTATGCGCAAACGCGCCGGGCTCGCCCGCGCGCTGGCGATGGACCCCGAAATCGTTTTCTTTGACGAGCCTTCGGCCGGGCTCGACCCGGTCAGCGCCGCCCTGCTGGACGAGCTCATCCTCGAACTCAAGGAGAACATGGGCATGACCGTCGTGGTCGTCACCCACGATCTCGACAGCATCTTTACCATCGGCAACAACAGCGTATTCCTTGATGCGGCGACCCACACCATGATCACGGGCGGCGATCCCCATGTCCTTCGCTGCGATCAGGCGCACCCCGACATCGTCCGTTTCCTGAACCGCGGCAAAACCGACTCCTGCCCCACCTCCTCCAAAGGATACCGCTCATGAGCAAGCCAGCCAACAAAACCCTCATCGGAGCCTTCGTCGTCGGGGCCACAGCCCTCCTGCTGCTCGCTATCGCCGTTTTCGGCTCAGGCAAGCTGTTCCAGACGACAAGCCGTTACGTGCTCTTTTTCGACGGTTCCATCAGCGGGCTTTCCGTAGGCTCTCCGGTCCTGTTCCGCGGCGTCCCGGTGGGGCGCGTCGTCGAAATCCGGCTCACGGGCGACCTTGATAATTTAGTGTTCCAGACGCCGGTGTTCATCGAACTGAACAAAAAGGACGAAGGGCGGTTTTCCGTTTCCGACGGCGACATATCCAAAAAAGAATATCTCGATCGCCTGGTCAGCCACGGCCTGCGGGCAACGCTGGCGACCCAGAGCCTGCTCACCGGCCAGCTCATGATCGAGATGGATTTCTACCCCAGAAGCCAGATCCCTTATCCCATCAAGGAAGTCAAAGAATACGACGACGTGCCCGAGATTCCCACCATCCCGTCGCAATTCGACAACATCCTGCAAACGCTCACGACGCTGCCGTATGACGACATCGCCTCGAATGTCCTCGACATTACGGAAGGCGTCAAAAAAATCCTGAGCAATTCTGGGACGGAACAGCTGATCGGCCACATCGACAAGCTGGTGGTCCAGCTTCAGGATATCGGGACCAACCTCGACAAGACGCTGACGAGCATCCGCGGGCTTGCAGAACCGTATACAAAGCTGGCGCAGGATACGGACAAGCGGCTGTCCGCGGCGCTGGAACAGGCGTCGCATGTCCTGAGCCGCATCGACAACGTAGCCAAAGAGACGGAGATGACTGTCGTTTCCGCCCGTGGCGTGGTCAGCAAAAACAGTACGACCGTCATCGAACTGAATCAGGCCATCCGCGAAATCACCGAAGCGGCCCGGGCCGTTCGCGTGTTCGCCAACACGCTTGAACGCAATCCCGAAGCAGTGCTGCGCGGGAAGGTACGGTAAAGGAACGTATTGGGGAGGGGAGGAGCCCCCTTTCTGGAGAAAGGGGGCTCCTCCCCTCCTCTACCAAAGACTTTCGACTGGTAGGGTGTCGGGAAGTTCAAATCGTAGCGGGACCGGGTTGAAAGCGGAGTCCTGTGCGCTTGATTGGGCACAGGACTGTATCCTTAAAAATGACGCGATGGGCCCAAGGACGCGGAAGCGGATTACATCCGTGTGAGATAATTAGGTATATAGGGATGCGGCACACCACACCAGCAGGAGCGCCATGCTCGCGTTGGCGGCGGTATGGTGGTTCTGGAGGAAACGGCGGAATACGGCTCCAAAAAGCGCCCAAAAACATGTCCCGGCATAGGCGACAGCCGAGAGCACGCCGATGGAAACAGCCAAAGCCATAAAGGAATCGTAGTAAGGAAGCACAAAGGACGAGAAGGCGGTTATCCCATAGAGGATGCCTTTGGGGTTGACGAATTGCAGCAGCATCCCTGAAACGACGCCGTTGACCGGTACAAGGCGGGAATCTTCGTTTCCTGATCCCGACCGCCAGACGCCAAAGGCCATCCAGAGGATATACGCCGCGCCGACGGCACGCATTGTGGGTTCCACGTCGGGCAAAAACCGGAACAGCGCCGCTCCAAACAGCGCACATGCCGTCATGAGCCCCAGAACGCCCAGCAGGACGCCGAAGCAGAAACGGAGCCCCTTCCGGAGCCCGTACGCACTCGCGCTGGAAAGCGCCATAATATTGTTGGGGCCTGGTGTAAAGGACATGATGCACGCGAAGGACAGGAAAGCGGCAATCGACGGCATGGCGGAAGCTCCTTTGAGTTTGTGCGATAGAGCATACGATCTGTGCACTATAATGTCAAATATGGACAGGATAACGCCCTTGGAAAATATCGGCCACATCGTAGCGGAGAACCTCAAACGCCTGCGGGAAGAAAGGAAGCTCAGCCTTGACGCCGTAGCGAAATGTTCCGGAGTGAGCAAAAGCATGCTCGGCCAGATCGAACGCGGCGTGACCAACCCGACCATCTCGACGCTCTGGAAGATCGCGAACGGGCTCAAGATTTCATTTACTTCGCTCATGATGCGCCCGGAAACGGACGTCGAAGTCGTCCCGCGTTCCGCCATAACGCCTTTTGTTGAAACAAACGGAAAATACAGGAATTATCCCGTCTTTCCGTTCGACAGTTCCCGGGGGTTCGAGATGTATGCCATTGAGCTGGACCCCGGCGTCCGGCTTGACGCCGAACCGCACCCCGAGGGGACGCAGGAGTTCATCACTGTTTTTTCCGGCGCGCTGACCGTACTGCTCGACGGCGAACGCTGGGGGATCGCCGATGGCGACTCCATCCGTTTCAAGGCGGATCGGAAACACGCCTATGCCAATGAAGGAAACACGCTGTGCCGCTTGAGCATGGTCATTTGCTACCCATCTTAAAGGAAAAAGGAAGCCATATGAAAAAGCGCGCCCCTTCCCTGCTGCTGGCCCTGCTGGCGCTGGCCGGACTGCTCACCGCTGGCGGCTGTTCCCTCGGCCGCAGCCCACGCCCCGATTTCTACATGCTGTCCTCCCCCGTGGAAAATGTGGTCCAGTCCGGCAAAGAAAAAATCTCCGGGCCACGCGTCGCCATCGGACCCGTGTCCATTCCGGGCTATCTGGACAGGCCCCAGCTCTTCCTGCGCGACGGCAATGACGTCAAAGTCGAGTTGGCCGAGTTCAACCATTGGAGCGAGCCGTTCGGCGAGGGCGTGACCCGGGTGCTCTGCGACGCCGTGTCCGCATCCCTGACCCCCCGCAAAGGGCTGGCCTCTCCCATGCGTTCGCAGCAGCCTTTCCAGTGGCGCATTGCCGTGGATATCGCCCGTTTTGACGGTGCGCCCAACGGCAGCGTCATCCTCGACGCAGGCTGGAGCCTCGTGAACGAGAGCGGCGAAGAGCTCAAGTCGGGACGTTTTGTGCAGCACGCCCCCGCCGGTCCCGACATCCCCTCGATGGTACAGGCCCAGAGCGCCCTTCTCGCCCAGTTCGGCGCGGTTCTTGGGCAGATGATCCCGTAGGGAAAATGTGGAGGAGGGGAGAGGGGACCTTTCTGGAGAGAGGTCCCCTCCCCCACACCCCCTCCTCTCTCCCTCCAAAGACTTTTGGCGTTATCGAATCCCTGTTCGAGATTTTGCTGATCATCGTGGAAAAAAGAGGGTAATATATTACTAAATTGTGGATAGTAAAAAATGAAAAAAGGCGGAGAAATTTTTCTCCGCCTTTCTGTTTATTATGGAAGAATGGAGTCTTTTCCCCCAAATCGCATACAGCCATAGCCGAGGGGGTCTGGGGGAAATCATTTCCCCCAGCGGGTGCAGGGCAGAGCCCTGCCCGCCGGAGGCATTCTCCTTTTTACAGCGCGTGGGCCGTGCGGCTGAGGATGTCGTCCTGCACTTCGCGGCTGAGTTCGACGAAATAGGCGCTGTATCCGGCTACACGGACCAGAAGGGATTTGTACTCCTCGGGGTGGGCCTGAGCGCAGCGCAGGACTTCGTGGCCCACCACGTTGAACTGGACATGGAACACGTCAAGATCAAGGAAGGACTTGAGGAACGCCGAGAGCCGGATGCGCCCGGCTTCGCCCTCGACTGACGCGGGCGTGAACTTGAGGTTCAGGAGCGTGCCGCCGTCGATGCAGGTGTGCGGGAGCTTGCCGAGCGAACGGAGTACGGCGGTCGGCCCGGTGCGGTCCGCGCCCTGACAGGGGGAACAGCCTTCCGCAATGGGCCGGAAGGCACGGCGGCCCGAGGGGAGCGCGCCGACTGCCATGCCCTGCGGAACATTGGAAGACACCGGATAGAGCGCGGGCAGCTTCTGGTTGCCGAGCAGCCCCCGGAACGCGGCGATCTTCTTGATGATGAATGAAGTCAGATCGATGACCATCGCGTCGGCTTCGGGATCGTCGTTGCCCCACTTGGGGGCTTCCTCATCGATGAGGCGCAGCAGGGGTTCGTAGCCCTTGAAGTCGTGCTTCACGGCGTCCGCGAGGGTCGCCATATCCACTTTTTTTTCGTCGAAGACCAGCTTTTTCACCGCAACCATCGAGTCGGCGTAGTCGGCCACGCCGTTGCCGTTCATGCCGGGCCCGGTGTTGTAGCGCGCCCCGCCGCGCATGAGATCCTTTCCCTTTTCCACGCAATCGAGGAGGACCATCGAGGCCACGGGGTTGGGCAGGTAGCGCTGGTGCAGGAGTTCCAGCAGGTTCTGCATACTGGAGAAGGTGCGGAGCAGGTGATCGAGCTGGGCGTGCACCGCGTCGCGGAACTGTTCAAAGGTCGTGAAGGATGCCGGATCGCCGGTTTCAAGGCCGAGCTTTTTGCCGCTCTTGAGATGGACGCCGTTGGAGAGCGCGAATTCGACGGCGGCGGCGATGTTGTAATGCCCCGCCGAACTCCATTGGGACATCTTGCCCGGCATGTTGGCTTCCACGCAGCCGAGCCCCACCCAGTCGCGGGCCAGCTCCGGCGGGATGCCTTTCTTCATGAGCTGCTTCATGCCGATATCATCACTGTAGATGGCGGGGAAGCCCGAACCCGTCTGGATGAGTTCCGCAATCTTGAGGAAGAAGTCCTCGGGGTTCTTGCGGCTCAGGCGCACGGAAAGGGACGGTTGCACCATCTGTGTATCGATGGTCGCTTGCAGCATGAGGTAGGAAAGCGGATTCACCGCGTCGAGCCCGTCCATGTCCACGCCGCCGATGCAGACGTTCTGGAACGCACAGAATCCGGCGTAATGCGTCGCTGCGGGTTCGTTCCAATACCAGATCTGTTCGCCGAACTTGATCCACATGCATTCGATGAGTTCCAGCGCATCGGCGTCGGTGAGGATGCCTGCCTCCACATCGCGCTTGTAGTAGGGATAGAGGTTCTGGTCCATGCGGCCCGGCGAATAGCCGCCCGCGTTGCCTTCGATGAACAGGCCCACGAAGATGAAGTAGTGGAGCTGCATGGCTTCACGGAAGGTCTTCGGCGGGTTTTCGGCTATAGCGTCGCAGGCCTCGGCCATGCCCAACAGTTCGGCCTTACGGGTGCCGTCCCTTTCGGTGGCGGCCAGCTCGCGGGCGGCCTGCGCGTGGCGGCGGCAGAGTATGGAAAAACCGTCACAGGTGATGGTGATGGCTTCCCAGAAGTCGCGCCGGTCGTAGTTTTCCACATCATTGAGATCGACGGTTTCAAGCAGGGCTTGCGCTTGCGCACGGATGCCCCCGAAGCCTTTGGCGAAGATGTTTTCCTTGAATTCAGGGACGATGTCTCCGGGAGTGCACTCAATCTTGATGTCGTTGTCGATGACGCCGCCCACCGAGATGATGTCGAGGATGGGCTTGGGGGCTTGCGCGTTCCAGTAATCGCGCAGGGTCTTGCCCTTCCAGTACGGATAGATCTCGTTGCGGAAGAGCATTTTCTGCTCCTCGGTGATCGCATAAGGATCTTGCGGGCGCGTCGCCATCGTGTCCAGTTCTTCGTAAACCCAGTTGTTGGACAATTCCTGGCAGATATGGATAGTCCGTGCGGTGCGTCCTGCATTGCCGACGACGAGTTCGCCGGGCTGGATGGTGATGGTCTTGGTTTCGCAGTGGCGTTTGAAAGCCTTGGCGCGGCGGACGATCATGGGTTCGCCCTCCGTTTCCTTGAATACGTGCGTCTTGGAGAGCGCGCCCTCAAGACAGACGGCGGGAACATGGGTAAAAAACTGCTTTTTGAGCTGTTCGATTCGGGAAGTCAGCATGGCGGGGTCCTTTGTGGATAACGGTAAAAACGGTTGGGAGTTCAGGAGAGCACAGTGCCTGCAAGTATTGAAAGGTTCTGCGCCGCAACACGGCGTGGGTTTTTCCGGGAATGATGTTTTCGGGAAAAGGGGCCTTTGGAGTGAGCCGCATTTCAAAGGCAGTCGGCTCTAGAACAATACCTTGGTCCCGCCGAGACGTTCCGCGACGAACGCTGCACGGCGGGCAAGGTCTTCCTTGCTCATGGGTCCGAGGGATTCGAGCGCATAGGCCCGTCCGAGCAGGGCGTACTTGTTTTTGCCGAGGCGGTGGTAGGGCAGCAGTTCCACGGCTTGTACGCGGCCCAATGCCTTGATGGTGCGGGCAAAGTTTTCGAGATGGCCTTCATCGTCGTTGAGGCCGGGGATCAGCGGCAGGCGTACGGTCAGCTTCCCGGCGGCGCGATCCAGCACGGCGTCGAGGTTGTCGAGGATGAGTCCGCAGCCCTGTCCGGTGAGTTCCCGATGAACGTCGTCGTCCGCATGTTTCACGTCGTAGAAGAGGCAGTCGGCGGCATCCGCGAGGGCAAGCAGATCCTCGCGTTTGCCGAACCCCGACGTTTCCAGCGCGAGATGGATGCCGTAGCGTTTGCACGCTGCCATGAGGTCAAGGGCGAAGGCCGCCTGTGCGAGCACTTCACCGCCGGAAAGCGTCACGCCGCCGCCGGAATTGCGGTAAAACGCCATGTCCTTTTTGATATCTTCGAGCACGTCCGCCGTGTTGCGTTCGACCCCTGCGATCTGGAGCGCCTTGCCGGGGCATTCCTTCGCGCACAGCCCGCAGCCGTCGCACAGGGCACGGTCGAAGATTACTGCCTCGCCTTCACGGGTGACGGCGCGCTGCGGGCAGATCTCCGCGCAGTGGCCGCAGGAGAAGCATTTATCCGCATGGTACAGCAGTTCGGGCTTGTGCTCCTGCGTAGTGGGGTTGGAGCACCAGCGGCAGCGCAGGGGGCAGCCTTTCAGGAAAACCACGGTGCGGATGCCCGGGCCGTCGTGGATGCAGTAGTGCTGGATGTTTTCGAGAACTCCCTTCATGGTGGACCGTCCCGTGCGTTACAGGGTGTTGACCGTGCGGCTGAGGATGTCGTCCTGCACCTCGCGGCTGAGCTCGACGAAATAGGCGCTGTATCCGGCCACGCGCACGAGGAGCGAGCGGTATTCCTCGGGCCGTTCCTGCGCGCAGCGGAGGATGTCCTGCCCGACCACATTGAACTGGATATGGAAGATGTCCATGTCGAGGAAGGCCTTCAGGAAAGCTGACAGGCGGTGCCCGCCTTCCTCGCCCTGCACCACGGCGGGGGTGAGCCAGAGGTTCAGGAGCGTGCCGCCGTCGAGGCAGGCATGGGGCATCTTGTCCAGCGAGCGCAGGATGGCGGTCGGCCCGAAGCGGTCGCAGCCCTGCGAGGGGGAACAGCCGTCCGCCAGCGGCTTTCCCGCACGGCGTCCCGAGGGCAGGGCGCCGATGGACAGCCCCTGCGGTACATTGGAGGAAACCGGGTACAGCGCGGGCATCTTGGGGTTGCCGAGGATGCCCTTGAGTTCCGCATGGATTTTGATGATGAAGTCGCACAGCTCCATGACCACGGCGTCGACGTCGGGATCGTCGTTGCCCCACTTGGGCGCATCTTCCGCCAGCATACGTTCCACGGCCTCATAGCCCTGAAAATCCGCCGCCAGCGCTTCGAGCAGGGTGTGCATGGGCAGCCGTTTTTCGTCGTACACAAGCTTCTTCACGGCAATGAGCGAATCCGCGAAATCGGCCACGCCGTTGCCGTTCATGCCCGGCCCGACGTTGTAGCGCGCCCCGCCGTGCATGAGATCCTTTCCGTTTTCCACGCAGTCAAGGATACTCATGGAAATGAGCGGGTTGGGGAAGAACTGCTGTTGCAGCCTCTCGATGAGGTTCTGGGAGATGGAAAACTGCCGGATGAGCCGATCGAGCTGGGCATACACGGCGGCCTTGAACACCTCGTAGGTGGCGAAGGCTTCGGGATTGCCGGTTTCGAGGCCGATCCGCTTGCCGCTCTTGCGATGGACGCCGTTTGTGAGGGCGAACTCCACGGCGGCGGCGAGATTATAGTGTCCCGCCGAACTCCATTGGGAGGTCTTGCCGGGCATGAGGGGTTCCACGCAGCCGATGCAGCTCCAGTCCCATGCTTTTTCGAGCGGCACGCCTTTCTTCATGAGCATCTTGAGGCCGACTTCCTCGTTGTAGATGGCGGGGAAACCGGAACCGGTCCTCACCAGCTCGGCGATTTTAAGGAAATAGTCCTCGGTGTTCTTCTTGCTCAGGCGCACGGACACGGAGGGTTGGACCATCTGGAGGTCGATGGTGGCCTTGAGCATGAGGTACGTGAGCTCGTTGACGCCGTCCTGCCCTGTTTCGCGGTCGAGCCCGCCGAGGCAGACATTCTGGAAGGAGCAGTACCCCGCATAGTGCTTGATGCCCGCTTCGTCCCAGTACCATACGGCGTCGTTGCTTTTGATCCAGAAACACTCAATGAGTTCGAGGGCGGTGGCGTCGTCGAGGATGCCCTCTGCCCGGTCACGCAGATAATAGGGGTAGAGATACTGATCCATGCGTCCCGGCGAATAGCCGCCCGCGTTGCTTTCCATGTACAGGCCCATGAACAGGAAATGGATCTGCTGGAGTGCCTGCCGGAAGGTGGCGGGAGGGTTGTCCGCGAGGAAGGCGCAGTCGGAAGCGATGTTGAGGAGCTCCGCTTTGCGGATGGGGTCACTCTCCCGTGCGGCGAGGGCTTCGGCGGCTTCGGCGTGCCTGCGGCAGAGGATGCGGAGCCCTTCATTGACGATGACGGCCGCCTGCCAGAAGTCGCGCTTCTCATAGTTGGCGGGTACGGTAAGGTCCACGGCATCGAGAAGCGCCTGCGCCTCGTCCTGAATACCCTTGAAGCCCTTGGGTAAAAGATGATCCGGAAATTCCGGCGTGGTTTCGCCGGGCGCGCATTCGATCTTGATGTCGTTGTCGATGACGCCGCCCACGGCGATGAGTTCGAGCAGATCCTTTGGGGCCTGCCCGTTCCAGCGTTCGCGCAGGGTCTTCCCGACCCAATACGGGTAAATCTCCTCACGGTAGAGGCGTTTCTGCTCCTCGGTCACGTCATAGGGATCCTGATCGCGCACGGGCATCCGGTCGAACTCCCGGCACAGCCACGTGTTGGACAGCTCGGGGCAGATGACCGCGCTGCGCGACCGGCATCCGGGATGCCCGACAATGAGCTCGCGGGGATCGATGACGATGGTCTTTGTTTCGCAATGCCGTCTGAATCCCTTGGCCCGCCGCACGATGAGGGCCTCGCCTTCCGTTTCCCTGAACGCGCGCGTCTTGGCGAGCGCGCCTTCAAGGCAGATGGACGGGCGGCGGGACAGGAACCGTTCTTTCAGGAAACGGGCGCGTTCCGGCTGCGCCATGCCCTGAGTGGTGTCGATCATGGAAACCTCCGCAAAGGGAAAGGATCAGGACGGGGTGCCGTCCCGCAGGGCGTAGAGGGCGTGAAGTTCTCCGGTCGCGCGCCGTTCGACGTCCGCCGTGCATTCGAGCAGCACTTCCATGATGCTGACGGAAGGGCCGAGGCTGAGGAGCCAGCGCATGGTCGCGGCGATCTGTTCCGGCTGGATCATTTTTTCCGGGGGATGGACGCAGCCCTCGCCGGAGGCCATGTCGGTATTCACCCAGCCGGGGCACAGTGTCGTGACCTTGATCCCCTGCGCGGCGAGTTCCCGGTAGAGCACTTCCCCGAGCCCCACGAGCCCGAACTTGGAGGCCGTATACCCGCCGAGCCCGGCCACGCCGATTTTCCCGTTGCGGGACGCGAGGTTGAAAATGTAGCCGCTTCCCTGCCGCCGCATGATCGGGATGACGTGTTTCATGAACAGGAAGGGCGCGCGCAGGTTTGTCCGGTACAGCAAATCGAGGGTGTCGGCGCCGAGTTCCAGCGTGCCGGGGATGCTGACGCCCGCACTGTTGAACAGCACGTCGATACGGCCCCATTCCGCCGCCAGCCGGTCGACGGCATCGCCCACGGCCTGCCCGTCGCCCACGTCGAGGGCAAAGGTGACGGGCGCGTGCTCCGCGTCCAGCCCAAGCGTTTCGACAAGTTCCCTTGCCGCCGCTTCGAGGCGTTCCGGCGTCCGCGCGATCAGGGCTACCTTGTAGCCTTCCCGCGCCAGTTCTTCCGCCGCCGCCCTGCCGATGCCGCGGCTTCCGCCCGTGACCAGCGCTACGGGTATGTTCGACATGACGAACCTCCGGGTTAGAAAGTTATGTAGTAACCTTAACCTGATATGGTTCCAGCGAAAAAAGTTTTCCCCGTTCTGGGGCGGTCCTTCCGTTCTTCTTCAGTTCCGACGTGAATGGCTATTCCCCTTTCTTCCATGCCTACAGCGGCTTTCCACTCAAACTACGCAACATTCTTTCCTTCAAGTATCCCTTTCACTTTTTCGCATTTCCCCGTCGGAACGAACTCCCGTTGCGCGGCCTCCCCACCAGTGAAAACGTTTGGGGGGATGAGGGGAGGGGTTCGGGGAGGGGAGAAGGAGCCCCTTTCCAAAGGGTCCCTTCTCCCCTCCCCCGATTCTTCTCCTCCCTACAACACCAATTCGGACTCATCGATGATCTGCTGGCGGAGCCGGAGGAAAGCGCGGTCCGTGGGCTCGCGGGGGCGGGCCAGATCAACCTTGTAGGTGTTGCAGAGCGTGCCGGGGAGCTTGTTCTTCATGGTGTAGATGCGGTCGCCGAGGGTGAGCGCCTCGTCGATGTTGTTGGTCACGAAAACGACCGTGCGCTTTTCCTGCATCCAGATGCGCTCGGTTTCCTTTTCCATGAACAGACGGGTCTGGGCGTCGAGCTGGCCGAAGGGCTCGTCGAGGAGCATGATCTCGGGGCAGTTGCAGTAGGCCCGGGCGATGCCCACGCGCTGCTTCATGCCGCCGGAAAGCTGATGCGGGTAATGCTCCTCGAAGCCGTTGAGCCCCACCATGTCAATGTACTGCTGGCTGAGGCGGCGGCGCTCCTCTCTGGGCAGGTTGCGGACGCGGGGGCCGACCTCGACGTTGCCGCGCACCGTGCGCCACGCGAACAGCATGTACGACTGGAACACGAACCCCTTGTCGTGCCCGGGGCCCTCGATTTCCCTGCCATCCATGAGCACCCGGCCCACGGAGGGCTTTTCAAACCCGGCGATCATGCGGAGCAGGGTGGTCTTGCCGCACTGCCCGGGGCCGAGGATGACCACAAACTCGTTGCGCCCCACGTCGATGGAGACGTCCCTGAGCACATGGACCTGCGTATTCCCCTTCTGAATGAAGGTCTTGCCGACGCCTTCACACTGGATTTTGGCTTCTCGCATGACATATCCTTTCGCGGCGGCGCGGGGCTACATGATCTCCCGGCGCCACGGGCAAATCTTCTTTTCGAGGGAGTCGATGCCGTAGGAACAGAGCGAGGCGATGAGCGCGATGAGCAGCATCCCGGCGATGACCATGGACGCCTTGCCCGAGTTCATGCCCTGCACGATGACGAAACCGAGGCCCGAGCGGGCGCTGACGAGTTCGGCGGCGAGCACGCAGCTCCACGCCCCGCTCAGGGAAATTTGCAGCCCGGCGAAGATGGACGGCACGGCGGCGGGGAAGGAGACTTCCACGATTTCTTTCATGCGGCCTCCGCCCGCCATGCGGACCACATCATACAATTCCTCGTCGATGAGCCGGATGCCGTTGTAGGCGTTGAGCACGATGGGCACGAACGCGCCGATGGCGATGATGAATATCTTCGGCTCCTCACCGATGCCGAGCCACAGGATGGAAAGGGATACCCACGAAATGGGCGGCATGGGCTTGATCAGGTTGAAGATGGGATTGAAGAACGCGTTGAAATACTTGTTGATGCCCATGAAGAATCCCAGCGGGATGCCGAGGGCGCAGGCGATGCCGAACCCGATGAACACGCGGCGGGTGGAGTCCCACGCGTGATCCCACAGCCCTTTCCCGGCGAGCCTCCGGGTTATGAGGTTCCCGATTTCCTGCAACACTTCATGGGGATAGCATAGCCCGCGCCCGAAAACGCCCATGTAGACGGTCCAGTACCACAGCCCGAGGAACAGGGAGACGGAAACCGTATGCAGGAACCAGCGGTTCATCAGGATGTCGTCGAGGCGCAGGGGACGCCGCTCACGGGATTCGATCTGGATTTCGTTGGCGATGGATTGGGACATGGCTTACCTCCGCATCCCGGCGAGGAGCTTCTTTTCGACGTAGTGGATGAGGATGCCGATGAACACGCCGGTCATGGCCACCGTCACCATGCCGAGCACCACCAGATCCGGTCTGCCGAGCTTTCTGCCGCACTGGATCAGGAATCCGAGGCCTCCGTTGGCAGCGAGGAGTTCCGCGCCCACAAGATTCATCCAGCACCACGCCAGCGCGATCTGGAGCGCGCCGAAGACCATAGGCAGGGCCGAGGGGATGCATACGGTCCAGAAAAGCTGCCAGTTCGTCGCGCCGTAGAGCCTGCCCATCTGGAGAAAGACCGGATTGGTCATGCGCACGCCCACATAGGAATTGATGACGCAAGGCACGATGCCGCCGATCCAGATGATGAACACCTTGCCCGTCAGGCCGATGCCGAACCAGTAGATGGTCAGCGGAATCCACGCGATGGGCGGGATGGGCCGGATGAATTCGAAAATGGGGCGCGCGAGCCCTTCGGCCAGCCGGAACCAGCCCATGGCCAGGCCGAGCGGGATGCCGACGGCGAGGGCCAGAAAGTAGCCGAGGAAGGCTTCCTTGATGCTGATCCACGCGTGCTCCTGAAGGAGCATCCCGTCGGGGCTCGCGTTGGCGAGCTTGGCGAAAAACAGCTCCACCACGGCGGACGGCGACGCCAGAAGCGTTTGCGGGACAAGTCCCATGTCCACAATCAGCTCCCACGACAGGAAGAACAGCGACAACGAAAGGAGCGGCAAAAGGATCAGGGCGCGCTGCCTGTGCGTCTTTACCTGCTGATACTGACTCATGATTCCCTCGCTTGTCCGGCAACCGGAACCACCTTTTCCCGCGCATGGCCGCGAAACGTCCGGCTCTCTGGCTGCGATGGCCTCCCTTTTCGGAGGGGACGGTCTTCCGCCTCGGGCGGGCCGGGGCATCCCCGGCCGCCGGGCGTTTTTCCATTCAAGACGTGCGGAACACCGCCGCGCTAGTCGAGCTTGTAGCCGCCGAGGGGCTTTTCCTTGATGGATTCCGCGGCCATCTTGAGGAACGTGCCGTTGATGTAGCCGGAACCGCGGATCTTCTTCACTTCCTCGGGAGAGAAGCGCCCCTGCGAGGCAAAGAAGTCGAGCACCTTGTCCTGCCACTGTTCGACCTGGCTGGGGCCCTTGGAATCGTCAAAGATGGCAAGCTGCTGGTCGATGTCGAAAACCGGATGGTATTCAAGATCCATCTTGGCCATTTGCACTCGGTCCAGAAGCGGTGATACTGCTCGGCGAGCTTGGGATTCTTGATTTCCTTCTTGATCATGTTCACGCCGCGCAGCCAGACGCGCAGGAACTTGACCACGATGTCGGGGTGGGCGTCACAGAAGGCCTTGTCGCCCACGAGGGTGAGCGTGAGGACCGCGTTCACGTCGCCGGGCTGATAGATGAGCTTGTTGCCCCGTTCCATGCCGATGTAGAGCCACATGGGCCAGATGCCCGCGAAGTCGCCGATGCCCGCGTCAAAGGCCGCCAGCACCTGCGCCGGGTCCATGTTCTGCATGACCACGTCCTTTTCCGTGAGGCCGAGGGCCTTCAGGTATTCGGACATGCCGAAGTGCTGCGAGGAGGACTGGGTATAGAGGAAGGTCTTGCCCTTCACGGTTTCGGGAGAGCCGAGGAGGTTCGGATACTCGGGGTTCCAGCCCTTCACCTTGAGGGCGGGATTGTCGGGCCGCACCGTGACGGCGTTGACCCACGATTCGTCGTTGGCGATGCCGATGAGGTAAGTATTGTAGCGGAGCGCGCCCACGAGGATGGGGACCGTGCCCGTGCCGCCCACGACCCATTGCTTGGCGGGGAGGGCTTCAAGCTGATCCATGCCGGTCTGGAAGAAATGGATCTGGAAATCCAGCCCCTCGTCCTTATCCCATCCCTGTTCCTTGGCGTACCAGAAGATGAAGGATTCGTGTTCCGGCATGGCGCAGATGTCGAGTTTGAACGGCTTTTCCGCAGCAGCGGCGGAGGGCGCGGGGAGGCACATCAGAGCCAGCGCAAAGAGGATCGTCAGGGTTCTCAAGGCCTTCATGTGAAACTCCTTCGTGAAAGGGTTGCATGGGGGGGGAAAACCCCGCCGGGGCGTTACCACCAGCGGATCAGCTCGGTGACCTGTTTGCGGATGCGGATGAAGTCGTCGGATACGGTGTCCCTCGGGCGGGGCAGATCCACGACGATCTCCTTCTTGATGTTGGTGGGCTTGTTGGTGAGGACGAGGATGCGCTCCGCCACGTAGACCGCCTCTTCGATGTTGTGGGTGACGAAAAGGACCGTCGATCCGAGGGCCTTCCACAGCTTGACCAGCTCGTCCTCCAGATAGAAGCGCAGCTTGATGTCGAGCTGTCCGTAGGGCTCGTCCATCATGAGCAGGTCCGGCTCGACGGCGAAGGCGCGGGCCACGGCGATGCGCTGTACCATGCTCGCGGAAACCTGATTAGGGTAGAGTTCGGCGGTGTCCGCGAGCCCGACGAGGGGAAGGATGGCGTCGAGCTTGCCTTCGATGAGCTTCTTGTCCCACCGCTTGATTTCCATGCCGTAGGCGACGTTTTCGCGCACGGTGCGCCACGGGAAGCAGGTGGGCTCTTGGAACACGAAGGAAATGTTGTGCTTTTGCGGATTGGCGGGTTCGCCGTCGATGTAGATGTCGCCTTCGGACGTGGGCATCAGCTTGGAGAGGCAGTTGAGGAACGTCGTCTTCCCGCAGCCTGTGGGACCGACGATGGCAAGGAATTCGCCCTTGCGGATGGTGAAGTTCATGTCGTCGAGGACGAGCAGATCGCCGAAGCGTTTGGTCAGGTTCTTTACTTCAATCTTGATCGGCCGGGCGTCCTGTGTGGTCATGGCGGTTCTCCTTCTGGATGGCGCTCCTTCCGGCGGCGGGATCAGTCTTCGAGATCAAGGACGCAGAGGTAGTATTTCTTCACATACTCTTCGATGCGCCACACGGTCCGGGAGCCTTGCGGGATGATGAAGGCGTCGCCGGACTTCACCAGCGTCTTGCGGCCCTGCGCGTCTTCAATCTCGGCGGAGCCTTCGGTAATGACGCACAGCTCCGTGCTCGCATGGCAGGGAAGTTCAAACGCCCCCGCCCGGCAGTCCCACACGCCCGCGTGCATTTTCCCCGAGGGATGGACGGCATTCCGCCAGACATTGGTGCGCGGATCGCCGTCCAGAACATGTTCAGGGCGGCCGGGCACATGTTTCACGGCCTGCTCCGTTCCCAGAAAAATCAGTCCTGTGTCCATTATTGCTCCAATTTTTTGAACGATGTTCTTTTAATTTGAACTTAGAGGCATTATTTCCTAACCCCAAAAGCTTGTCAAGCCTTTTGTTCTTTTTTTCTTGAGCATGGCAAGAAATGGATGGATCGGTTTTGATACAACAGATTATTCAAGTATAATTCATATGTTGTATGAATCAGAGAAGTGAGTGGAGGTGACGTATCCGGGTTGCGGGTGGTGAGGATGGACGTTTTTTCCCCGCGTGGTCAGATTTCGGGTGTTGCTTCTCGTGGTATCTGTGGAGAGCGTCCTCTTCGCTTTAAGCAAGCAATCTCTCCGTTTTCCTCCTGTTTTTTGAGCTGAGGCCGTTGGAACAATTTGTTCTTTTTATTTAAATATGTTTTGTATATTTTATATGAACGGAAAAGGAAGGCCCTGTTCCGGGCTGTTCTCTCCGCAAAAGCCACCGAAGCTTGCGGGCGGAGGCCAGCGGATCTGCGCGCCGGAAGAGCAACACGGCGTGAGGAGGATGTATTCCCCGAGAGGAGGCCCGCCCCGTACTTCTTGCGTTTTTTGAGGAAGTATCATTAACTACGCTTGTTCGAATGCACGTTATTCATCATGTGATACAAGAGGATTCCATGAAGCCATCAAACCCTTCCCGCGTCCTGACCCTTGAGCGGGGGTTGCAGATACTCGAGTACATCGTGGAGCGCCGCAATGTGACGGTCACCAATGTGGCGACGGCCTTCGGCATCCAGAAAAGCGCGAGCCATCGTTTTCTGAATACATTGAAATATATGGGGTACGTCGAGCAGACACCCCAGAGCGACTATGCCCTGACGGGACGGCTGCGGTATCTGGCGGAAGGGGTTGTGCCCCGGATCGAGGTGAGGAATTTTGCGCGGCCCTATCTTGAGGAGCTGTCCAAAGCCGCCGAACAGCCGAGCAACCTCGGGCACTGGGACGGCCGGGAAATCACGTATCTCGCGCAGCGGCTCTTCAATTCGGCGCTCGAAGGGTATGCCGCGGGCAACCGCATCCCCGCGTACTGTTCGGCTATGGGCAAGGCCGTGCTCGCCTTCTCACCCCGCGAAGAGGTGGAAGCCTATGTCGCACGGACGCAGTTCACCCGGTTCACGGAAAAGACCATCTGCGATCGCGCTATGTTTTTGAAGGAACTTGAAGCAATCCGTGAGCGGGGCTACGCGGTCATGAATGAGGAAATGGCCGCCCATCTGGTAGGCGTCGCCGCGCCGGTGTTCAACAAGGAAGGCTATCCGCGCTACGCCGTGAGCGTCGCCGGGTTGTGTTTCCGGCCCGTTGAGGCGTTTGTGGCGGAAGTCTGTGATGATGTCGTGCAGACCGCCAGAGAAATATCCGAATTCCTCGCCCACGCGCGCACAATGGAGGACAAGTAGGAATCGGGCAATTGGGAAGGGGAATCCCCCCTTGACGGAAAGGCGGTTTGCCGGAGGGGTGCCAGAGAAAGCTGGAGCAGACTCTCCGCGCAAGGCGGAACCCCTCGGTGGAGTTTGTGGCGGAACTCCGGAAGGGCAAGAATCCGTGTCTTGTCTGATAAGCAGAACTCCCTTATGATCATGGAAAATCAGTTTGGGAGAACGCCATGCGCCACCGTAGTATTCTATTCCTTCTTGTATTGCTGTGCTGCGTCGCCGTACCCGCGTTGGCTGCTTCGGATCAGGCTCCGGCCTTTGTCCGGACCGCTGTGACCGCGCCTCTTGAGGGCCGCGAACCGTTGCGGGTGATCTTCGCGCCAGACGAAGCCGCGTGCAGAAAAGCTTACGGCGACGACTGGGGCGTGCGGTGCGCCGCCGCTCCGGGGCAGGATGGCGCGGTTGTCTCCGGCGTCCGGCTTTCGCCTGACATTCCCGGCGAATGGCGGTGGTCGGGCGGGGATACGATGGAGTTCCGTCCGAAGAATCCGTGGCCGGAATCCACGGCCTATACGCTTTCTCTGGCGAAGCTGCCGTTGCCGTCGCGCATGAAACTGGCTTCGCCAAGCCTTTCCTTCTCCACGCCGCCGCTTGCCGTGCTCGAGATGGACGGCCGGTTGTGGATTGATCCCGATCTGAACGGTGAACGGGCCGTTTCGTTTGACGTAAGGTTCACCACGCAGCCGGATCGTCAGACGGTGCAGCGCGACGCCGCGTTGAAGGTTTCCGACAAGAGCCTTATGCTTGCCAAACCCGAGTTCGTCTGGGGTGAAAACGGGACGTGCCTCATCAAGTCGCGGATTTTGAGCCTTGCCAAGACGTCCGCCACGGTGACGCTCTCGTTGCCCGGCGTGGCGGCGGAGGTCCGGCGCGACGGCACGCACTGGAAGATCCCCAAGGGCAAGATGGAGGCCCGTCAGCAGGTGACGGCCCCGGGAACCTCGTCCCTGTTCCGTATCAAGAGTGCCTCGCTCGAAACGTCCCGCGACGCCTCGCTCGCCGGGGAATACCGCCTGACCGTCGAGACGAGTCTGCTCGTGCGGCCCGACGCCTTTGCCAAGGCGGTCACCGCGCTCCAGTTGCCCCGCGCGCTTGAGGAAGGAGCCGTGGAGCCCACCCCGTGGACCAAGGCCCCGGTTGTCGACGAAACGGTCCTCAACCGTGCCAAGCCCGTGAAGATCGAGCCGCTCCAGCCCGCCGATCAGCCTGCGGGCACGTTGCGCTTCAGGGTGCCCGTACCGTCGGACAGTTATCTTTTCCTGAATCTTCCCCAAGGGTTCGGGCCAAGCCCCGCCTTTTCTCTGGCAGGGCCGTGGCGGGAAGTCTTCCATGCCGCCCCGTTCCAGCCGGAGCTTGATTTCCTCCAGCCCGGCAACGTGCTTGCCCTCGGAGGCGAGCGCAAGCTGGATCTCCACGCCAGCGGCCTGACCGCCATCCGCTGGAGGGCTTCGCGCGTCCTCAAGCCGTATCTCGGTTTTCTTGCCACGCAGCCGCAGCCGTTTACCAATACGGATATTCCGTTCGACGCCCTCAGCGACGTGCAGGAAGGCGTCATCGCGCTCAAGCGCACCGATCCGGGCGTGCCGCAGTTTACGGTGCTCGACGTGGCTCCTCTGTTCAAAGATGGGCGCGGGCTCATGCGCATTGAACTGGTGGGCATGGACGGCGACAAGGAAGTCGCCTCCGCCAGCCGCTTCCTGCTGGTGACGGATCTCGGGATGATTGTGAAGAAGAACGCCGACGGAAGCCGCGATGTCTTCGTGTGTTCGTTGTCGGAAGGCAATCCCATATCCGGCGCAGCGGTGCATATCCTCGGAACCAACGGCCTGCCCGTGGCCGAAGCCGTGACCGACGCCGGGGGCAGGGCGGCTTTGCCCTCCGTATCCGGCCTGAACCGCGAAAAGCGGCCCGTCGCCGTGACCGTTTCGGTGAAGCGCGGCGCGGACGAGGATGCGGCATGGCTGCCGCTCGACGATTACTCCCGCGTCGTGGACTATTCGCGCTTCCCCACGCAGGGGCAGACCAGCAACGCCGACGGCATCAACGCCTATGTGTTCAGCGAGCGCGGCATCTTCCGGCCCGGCGAGACGCTGCGTTTCGGTATGCTCATGCGCCGGGGCGACTGGAAGGCGTTGCCGCCCGACATGCCCTTCTTCGCGGAACTGTCCGATCCCTCGGAACGGACGATCCTGCGGCGGCAATTCGTCGTCGGGGCCGACGGCCTTGCCGAGCTGAGCTGGACCGTCCCCGAAGGCGCGCCCACGGGCCGCTATCGCCTCGACGTGCAGACCCCCAATGCCGACGGCTTTGCGGTTGTGCTCGGTTCCGGGGCCGTGCGGGTGGAGGAATTCCAGCCCGACACCATGAGCCTGTCCGCAACGGTCAACCCCGCTCCCGGCAAGGGCTGGCTCAACGCATCTCAGGCCTCGGCGGACGCGGCCCTCAAGAATCTGTATGGCCTGCCCGCCGTGGACCGCCGCCTGCGCGGTCAGCTTTCGGTGCGGCCCGCATCGCTGTCTTTCCCCGGTTATGAGGATTTCACGTTCCACGATGCCATGCCCTATCGGGGGTCGGCTCTGACGCTGGATCTCGGCGAAGTCCGTACCGACGCGCAGGGCCGTGCCGTGCTGCCGCTGCCGCTGGAAAAGCTGCGCGGCGGAACCCTCCATTGCCGCCTTCTTGTCGAAGGCTTTGAGCCGGGCGGCGGACGTTCCGTGACGACCGTGCGCGACTTCCTTGTTTCTCCGCTTCAGGCCGTGCTTGGCTACCGTCCCACCGGGGCCGGGGGCAATCTCGGCTTCATCCCCAAGGGCAGCGAATCCACGCTGGAATTTGTGGCGCTCGGCCCGGATCTCGGCCGCGCCGATCCCGGCGAGCTGACGTTCTCCGTGGCGGAGCGGCGGTACGTGACCAGCCTCGTCACGGACAAGGACGGGCGTTACCGTTACGACGAAACCCCGGTCGACCGGGAAATCGTTTCCTCAAAGCGGTCTTTCGACGCTTCCGGCAATCTGGCGTGGGCCGTGCCCACGGACAAGCCCGGCGAATTCCTGCTCAGCGTGCGGAACGCCTCCGGCCAGATCATGGCCCTCGTGCCCTTCACGGTGGCGGGCAACGACGACCTGCGCCTCGCCGGGCGGGACGAATTGCCCTCCGGCAACCTGCGCCTACACATCGACAAGGCGGACTATGCTCCCGGCGAATCCATCCGGTTGTTCCTGTCTTCGCCGTACGACGGCATGGGCCTGATCACGCTGGAGCGCGACAGCGTTGCGGCCTCCCGCTGGTTCCGCGTCCGCGCCGGGAACAGCGTGCAGGAAATCGCGGTTCCCAAGGATTTCGAGGGCCGCGCCTATGTCAACGTGTCGCTGGCCCGTTCCCTGTCCTCGCCCGACGTGTTCATGCAGCCGCACAGTTACGCGGTGGCTCCGCTCACCGTGAATGTGGCGCGGCGGGACATGGGGCTCAGGCTCAAGGCTCCGGAACAGGTGCTGCCCGGTAGCGCGCTCTCGGTATCCCTGTCCGCCCGCCATCCGGGAAAGGCGTTGATTTTCGCCGTGGATGAGGGCGTGCTTCAGCTCACCGCCTTCGCCACGCCCGATCCTCTGCGTTATCTGCTCAACGACCGGGCGCTGGAAGTGGAGACGCGGCAGATGTTCGATCTGCTCATGCCGGATCACGGCCAGCTCCGCATCCCGGCCTTCGGCGGCGATATGGCCTTGTCCGGCGGGCGGTTCCACAATCCTTTCAAGCGCAAGGCCGAACCGCCCCTGAGCTGGTGGTCCGGCATCGTGGAGGTGGGGGCTGAGACGTCCGTCACCATCCCCGTTCCCGGCTATTACAACGGCCGCGTTCGCATCATGGCGGTGGCGGCGTCGCCGGATACGGCGGGCCGCGCCGAAACCGACGCCACGGTGCGCGGCCCGGTGGTTCTGACGCCGCAGCTTCCGGTTCTGGCTTCGCCGGGCGACGAGTTCGAGGCCGCGCTTGCCGTCGCCAACAATACGGGACAGCCGGCTTCCTTTGCGCTGGCGTTGTCGCCTGACGAGGCCCTGCGCGTGGTTTCCCCGCCGCCCGTTGAAATAGCCGTAGGCGCGGGTTCCGAAAGGGTGATTCCGTTCCGCGTCAAGGTCGGGGATGTGCCCGGCAACGCGGAACTGCGTTTTGCCGTGACCGATGCCGCCGGAAACCGGACTGTCCGTTCCGCAACGCTGTCCGTGCGTCCGGCTTCGCCCCTGCGCGAAAGTTTGAGCGTCGGGTCGGCCTCCGCCTCCACAGTTCTGAAGACAGGGCGCGAGCTGTACCCCTATGAAGCCAAGGGTTCCGCTTCCGTTTCGGCGCTGCCCCTGCCCGCGTTGCGTGGGCTGATCCGTTATCTTGACGCCTATCCGTACACTTGTGCGGAACAGCGCATCAGCCGGGCCATGCCTTACGCGCTGCTCATGAATCGGCCCGAACTGCTTGCCGATGCGGGCAGGGCGCCGGACGCGGCGCGCAAGCTCGCCCGGGAACGCATGGACGAGGCCGTGCAGGGCATCCAGTCGGCGCTGAATTGGCGGGGCGTGTCCCTCTGGCCCGGCGGGGAACCCGACGTGCTGGTCACGGCCTATGCCGCCGATTTCCTGCTGACCATGCGGGAGTCCGGGGCGGCTCTGCCCGGCGGTTTGCTGGCCGAGGTCTTCGGGGCGCTTGAGAATGCGCTGGATCGGGTGCCGGATTCGCTGGAAGAAGGCCGTGCCCAAGCCTATGGGCTGTGGGTCTTGACCCGCGAAGGCCGCATCACGACGCAAGCGATGGAGCAGCTCGTTTCGCAGCTTGAGGACAGGTTCCCCGAGTGGCGGAAGGACGTGGCTTCCACGCTGTTGGCGGGAAGCTGCGCGATCATGCGCATGAACGACGACGCGCGTCATCTGATTGCGCTTTACCAAGCTCCGGGCCCCGATTTTCAGGCTCGCGGCTATCTCGACGCGTTGGGCGTTCAGGCATTGCGGGCGTCGGTTCTGGCCCGGCATTTCCCTGATATGCTGGATACGCAGCGCACTGAACTGGCACAAGAATTGCTTGATGTGCTGAATGGCGGGCGGTATGTGACCCTTTCCGCATCCCTTGGCGTCCGCGCCCTGCTCGACATGGGAGGCGCGGCGAACATGCCTTCCGGCATTTCTTTGCGCTGCACGTCCATGCAGCCGGGGTTCGAGCCCGTGGAATCCGCGCCCGCGGATCTTGGAGGCATGTTGACGCTTTCCGCGCCGGGGTGTGCGGCGTATGCGCTGGATATGCCCGCGGGTTCCCAGCCTCTGTACTGGGAAGTTTCGGCGCAGGGTTTCGACCGCAAGCCGCCGTCCGAAGCCTTGGCACAGGGGCTTGAAGTGTCGCGTGAATACCTTGATGCCGAAGGGCGGCCCGTGACGACGGTGAAGCAGGGCGATGTGGTGACAGTGTCCATTTCCGCGCGTTCGCATGGAGGGTCCGTTTCCGATGCGGTCATTGTGGATCTGTTGCCCGGCGGGTTCGAAATGGTGCTCAATTCTGACATCAAGGGCCAAAATCCAAGCGGTGAGCCGGGCTACAAGTCCGTCGATCGCCGCGAGGATCGGATGATTGTGTTTTCGGATCTGGCTGTGGAGCCCTTCGTGTTTACGTATAAGATCCGCGCCGTGAACAAGGGCGTGTACACGCTTCCGCCAGTGCAGGCCGAAGCGATGTACAACCGTAGCCTTCAGGCGCACTCGGCGGGCGGGGTCATGGTCGTCGAGTAGGAAGCCTCCGGCGGCAACCCCGCCCGGGGGCGAGCCGCCCCCCGGACCCCGGCGAAACCGGTGGTGCAGCGGTCAGAGGCGGTATTCGACATCCCGAGCGGCGTTACCGCTCGGGATGTTTTATATAATGATTATATTGTGGTGGATGATAAGGAAGTATGGCTGAGGGGAAAATCAGACCCAAAGGGCGGCAAAGTCATGACCGTTAGGTTTACGGGCATCGCACGTAGAGCGATTTCCCCGAACAGGGCCAAGGGGTGGAAGCCCTTTGTCGCCGGAGGCGTTTCCCAAAGGATTTCATGTGCGCAAAACCATCGCTTTCGCCCTCGTGCTGACGCTGCTGTTGCCGATCGCGGCGTTCTGGGGCTGGCTTGTCCTGAGTCCCAAACCGCCGCTCCTGGACGGCGTGCCGTTTTCGCCGCTGGTGCTGGATCGGGACGGGAATCTGCTCAGGCTGGGCCTTTCCGAAGATGAAAAATACCGTGTCCGTATCCGGTTGAACGAGGTCGCGCCCGAGATGGTGCGGGCGGTGCTGCTTTACGAGGATCGGCATTTCTATCGGCACCCCGGCGTCAATCCGTTGTCCCTGCTCAGGGCTTCGGCGGGGATGCTCGGCGGGGCACGGCGTATGGGCGGTTCCACGATTACCATGCAGGTGGCCCGGCTCCGGCTCGGCCTGTCCACAACCACGCTTTCGGGCAAGTTTGCGCAGATGGCCCGCGCCCTTCAATATGAATACCATTATGGCAAGGGGGAAATCCTTGAGGCGTATTTCAACCTCGCGCCTTATGGCGGCAATATCGAAGGCGTCGGCGCGGCGGCGCGCATTTATTTCCGCACTACCTCCGGACGCCTTACCCGGACCGAAAGCCTTGCCCTTGCCGTCGTGCCGCAGAATCCGGTCAGGCGCTCTCCGCTGAACGGCCCGGATTTCGAGGCCGCCCGTGCCCGGATGCAGATGCTTGCCGATGCCGAAGACGCTCCGGGCGGTGGGCAGGGGGCGACTGCTTCTTTTGGCGCGTCGGGTTTCGCCTTGGGGAGGGCCCTGCCGCCGCTCCGGGTGTATGGTCCGGCGCGGCTGCCGTTCGGGGCTCCGCACGTTTCGAGCGAGACGCTTCCGTTGTCGCGGGGTGGGGAGCCTGTGCGCACCTGTATCGACAGCGGGTTGCAGCGGCTTATGGAGAGGGCCGTTGCCGGATTCGCGGCACGGGGAAGGCGTTATGGCCTGAACAATGCTGCGGCGCTGCTCATCCATTGGCCGAGCATGGAGATCCGGGGGCTCGTGGGGTCGGCCGGTTTTTCTGACGCGGCCATATCCGGACAGGTGGACGGAACCCGTGCCCGGCGTTCGCCCGGCTCGACGCTCAAGCCCTTCATTTACGGCATGGCTCTGGATCAAGGGCTGATCCATCCGCAAACGTTGCTTCCCGATTCGCCGCGCAGTTTTGGCGGCTATGACCCAGAGAATTTCGACCGGGTGTTCCGCGGCCCCTTGCCCGCTCATGAGGCTCTGCGCGCCAGCCGTAACCTGCCCGCGATTCTGTTGGCCTCGCAGCTGCGCCCGGGTTTTTATGGCTTTCTGCTGCGCGCCGGGGTGGATCTCCCGTTCAGCGCGGACCATTACGGCCTCAGCCTCGTGCTCGGCGGCGCGGAGGTTTCCATGCGCGAGCTTGGCGGCCTGTATGCTATGCTGGCGAACAAGGGCGTGTGGCGGCATCCCCGTCTGTACGAGGGGGAAGCGGCTGGTTCCGCCGTGCCTCTGCTGTCGCCCGAGGCCGCCGTCGTAACCCTGCGTATGCTGGAGGATGACGCCCATTTCGTCAGGTCGAAAAAAGGGCCTGTCCCACTGCGCTTCAAGACCGGAACCTCCAACGGGTTCCGCGACGCGTGGACGGCGGGCGTGGTCGGCCCCTATGTGTTGGTGGTCTGGGTGGGGAATTTCGACAATACGCCGAATCCGCTGCTTGTGGGCGGCGATGTGGCGGCTCCTTTGTTCACGGATATCGCGCAGGCGCTGGCGTCCGACGCCGGGCCGCTCGATGATCTCGTTCCCGTTCAACAGGAAGGCCTGAACATTACCCGCGAAACCGTGTGCACGGCGACCGGGGATCTCGATGTCTCCCTGTGCGGGGACACCACCGAAACGTGGTACATCCCCGGACGCTCCCCTACGCGTTCCTCGGGCGTGTTCCGCACCATCCTCATTGATGCGGAAACCGGGCTGCGCGCCTGCCGCCCGGTTCCGGGCCGGACCGAGGAGCGCGTATGGGAATTCTGGCCTTCTGATTTGCAGGCGTTGTTCCTGCGGGCGGGCGTAGTGAAGCCGCCGCCACCGCCTTTCAGTCCGGAGTGCGGCCCGGAAGCCAGCGTACAGCCCGGGCGTCCTCCCCGGATCATCACTCCGAAGGACGGAGTTGTGTATCAGAGGCGGTTGTCCGATCCGGAACGGAGCGGCATTCCGCTCGTTGCGAGCACGGATGCGGACGCCAGCGTCGTGTTCTGGTTCGTGAAGGATCGGTTTATCGGGCGCGGCGTACCCGGCGAGCCGTTGGTCTGGCACCCTGGCGACGGCGCGCAGATGTTGCGCGTTGTGGACAATCTCGGGCGGGCTGCCATGCAGAAGATTGTGGTCAGGACTCTGCCGTAGGACAGATGTGTGTTGAAGGAATCTGGAGCCGTTAAGGGCGAGACTGTTACATCTATCAAGTATTCTTACGCAAAAGGGCGGCACTGGTTTATGGTGTCGCCCTAGCCTTTTGTAAAGAGCCATGCCTTCGGCGCGACCGTTCACGCCGGGGTCCGGGGTGCGGCTCGCACCCCGGGCAGGGTCAAGGGACGGCAGTCCCTTGCCGCCGGGGGCATCCCCTACGCCGAGCCGCAGGGTATGCCGTACTTCTTGAGCTTGGCGTACAGGGTGGAGCGCTTCATCCTGAGCAGGGTTTCCGCGCCGCTGGGACCGCGCACGCGGCCTTCGGTGCGCTCCATGATGTGGCGCAGATAGCGCTCCTCAAGCTCGGAGAGCGTCGGGACGTCCGCAACGGTTTCGAGAAATGGGGAAGGGCGATCTGCGGGCTGATGCGCTGCGGGCGAAGCCCCGAGCACGAAGTCGAGCTGCCCGGCATTGTTCAGAATAACCGCCCGTTCAATCTCATTTTTGAGTTCGCGCACATTGCCGGGCCAGTCGTATTCGCACAGGCGGCGCTGCTGTTCCGGGGAGAGCGGCAGGGGGTGCTTGTCGTGGCGCCGGGCGAAGTGCTCGATGAAGGCCTGTACCAGGCCGGGGATGTCCTGCTTGCGTTCGCGCAGGGGCGGGATGGTCAGGGGGACGACGGAGATGCGGTACAGCAGGTCTTCGCGGAATCGCCCTTCCCTGACTTCTTTCCACAGATCGCGGTTGGTCGCGGCCACGAGCCGGAACCGGGAAAGGATCTCCCGAGTGCCCCCCAGACGCATGAAGCGCTGATCCTGCAGGACGCGCAGAAGCTTGGTTTGAATGAGCGGCGGGATCTCGCCCACTTCGTCGATGAAGAGCGTGCCTTGGTCGGCGAGCTCGAAGAGGCCGATCTTCTGCCGGATGGCCCCGGTGAACGCGCCGCGCTCATAGCCGAAAAATTCGCTCTCGAAAAGGGATTCCGGCATACTCGCCGGGTGCACCACCACGAACGGCCCGCTCCGCAGGCTGATCTGGTGGATGTTCCGGGCCATGATTTCCTTGCCCACGCCGGTTTCGCCGAGGATGAGCACGGGCGCGTCGGTTATGCCCACCCGCAGGGCTTGTTCGAGGGAGGCCCGCAGGCCCTCGCCGACGACCGGGATCATGTCGCCGTCTTTCTGTCGGGTAATGGCAAGGAGGCGATCCTGTTGCTGGCTGGCTTCTTCGGTACGGACGAGCTCAAGCCGCAGGCCGGACCGGACCTCAGCCGCGAACAGCCGGGCGAGATCGCGGAGCAGGGCCGGGGAGAGGCGTTGGAACATGCCGCTGGTGAAGGCGCTGTCCATATAGAGGAGCCACGGGTAGGGCTCGCCGACGTCGAGCGCGAGGCACAGCCGCTGGTGTTCACTGTGGGTGGAGGCGGCATTGCGGAGGATGCTTTCCAGCCACTCCATACAGCTCCGCATCCCGTCGCTTTCCAGCTCCATGCGGGTGAGGTTGACCGAGGCCACGAACTCCGGCCTGCCGTCGTCGGTGGGGCGGAACAGCGCGGCGCGCTCGGACTGGAGCTCCTGCTGCGCGATGTCGAGCAGATGCTGGAACAGCTCGTCGCTCCGGTAGGAGGTCGGTTCGCGGTTGAAGGCGGCGTGGCAGCGGTCGAGAAGGATGCGGCCCGGCGTGTCCTCGGCCTCCGGCTCGGGTGCGGGGACGAGGGCTGGGAACGCCTCCCCGGTCGCCGCGATGGCGGCGGTGCGGTAGGAGGCGTTTTCGTCGAGCGGGTGCCCGATGATCTCGGCGACGGACTTGCGCTGCTGGTGGGCTTCACGGTGCTGGCCCATCGCTTCAAGCATGTTGGCGAGTTCGTGATGGGTGAGCACGAGTTCGCGGGGATCTCCGGTGGGTTCCAGTTCGCGCAGGCTGTCGTGAAGGAGGGAGACGACTTCTTCGGCGGGTGCGCCCCGCCCTCGGAGGCGCAGGGCGTGGACCCGCAGCGCCGTGCCCCGGAGCTGGCGGTTGGGCTGGCGGAGGAAGGTTTCGATCGTGGCTTCCACCTCGTAACGCGGGATGGGCGGGTAGCCCCGCTGCTCGAAGACGTAGAGGAGATCCAGCACGAGAGGATCGAGGAAAGGCGAATGGGGGACCCCGCGCGCGGCGGCGCGCAGGGTTTCGTTGCGGAGGACGCGGTAGGCGGCGTCGGTGCGGCCCGAAAGATGGTGGTAGACGGCGAGGGCGCGCACGGCGCTGGAAG
>ENA-UEQA01000038-UEQA01000038.1-human-gut-metagenome-genome-assembly--contig:-NODE-38-length-53338-cov-22.161225_pt1 | contig 53338 bp, 38 predicted proteins | sample MGYA00242936_ERZ507937 | MGnify/ENA primary metagenome ERZ507937 (study PRJEB26167, sample SAMN06115468) | human gut metagenome | host: Homo sapiens | place: China:Chongqing | collected 2016-06-16... | reverse complement strand
CTTATATTAATTAAATAAGTTAATTATTGGAATTGTATTAATAAAACTTTTTATTAATTATTGCGTAATTAATAAATATATCTATATTTGCAGCAGATTAAATGAAAGAATACTAAGAAAGACCTAAAACAAATGAAAACAAATAATCGAAGAGATTTTCTGAAAAAGTTCGTGTTGTTTAGAATTTTATCACTTACAGTTCCCTCATTTGCAGGAACATTTAATGGGGATGTGTCTATGCTTTTGGGGCTTATAGAGTTTGATAAACTTCAAGTAAAGTCGGAGTCTGTTGATGTATTGGGTGTGATAAAACCTTACTTTTAGATTTTTTCATTCCATGAGTTCTCATTCTGCTTATTTGCAGATAGAATATTTATATGATAGATGTAGAGAATATTTTGAAATTAGGTAGTAAATAAATAGGTATGAAATCAAATATAAATTTTTCTTATTTACTCTTCTTGTCTGTTGTGGCTGCTATAGGTGGCTTTTTGTTTGGATATGATGCTGCGGTTATTTCCGGTACTATCTCTCAGGTAACTGTTCAATTCGGTTTGGATGATATTCAGGTAGGCTGGTTTGTAGGGTGTGCTCTGATTGGTTCCATAATAGGAGTGCTGTTTTCGGGTAAATTGAGTGACTTGTGGGGACGTAAGGTAACAATGTTGATAGCTGCAGTCTTTTTTTCCGTATCAGGTATTGGATGTGCATTCATTAGTTCTTTCGAGGAGTTAGTGTTTGCACGTATATTAGGAGGAGTCGGTATCGGAGTTGTTTCTGTTGTGTCTCCTTTGTACATTTCGGAAGTGTCAATTGCACAATATAGGGGAAGGCTGGTTTCTCTGTATCAATTGGCCGTTACGATAGGCTTTTTAGGTGCATATCTGGCAAATTTTCAGTTACTTCATTTTTCTCAAAGTGGGATTATATTTAGTACTGATTGGCTGCATCGAATATTTGTTTCAGAGGTTTGGAGGGGTATGTTGGGCTTTTCCAGCATTCCATCTTTGATATTTTTCTTCATAATCTTTTTCATTCCGGAAAGTCCCCGTTGGTTGGTGCTGAAAGGACGTGATAGGTTGGCGAAAAGTATATTCCAGAAAATATATCTTTCCGAGTATGAGGCTATAGAACAATTGCAGGCAACGAAATCCGTTATTCTGTCCGAATCAAAGTCGGATTGGAGAATTCTTTTGCAGTCAGGAACTCTTAAGGCGGTATTGATAGGAGCTTCCATAGCCATTCTCGGACAATTTATGGGAGTAAATGCGGTTCTTTATTATGGGCCTTCTATATTTGAAGAAGCTGGTTTGTCGGGAGGAGATGCTCTGTTCAGCCAGGTTTTGGTAGGGCTTGTAAACGTAGTAACAGCAATTATTGCCGTGATAAGGTAGGACGTAAGAAACTTGTGTATTATGGGGTATCTGGCATGGTCTTTTCCTTGTTGTTGATAGGATTCTATTTTCGTTTTGCGAGGGCCCTTGATTTGCCGAATGGTTTTTTACTATTCTTCTTCTTGTTTTATGTTTTTTGTTGTGCAATTTCTATTTGTGCAGTCATTTTTGTACTGCTTTCAGAAATGTATCCTATTCGTATTCGTGGAATAGCTATGTCTATTGCTGGATTTGCCTTATGGGTAGGGACTTATCTCGTTGGACAGCTCACACCTTGGATGCTTCAGAATCTTACCCCCGCCGGAACATTCTTGTTGTTTGCTGTAATGTGTGTACCTTATATCCTGATTGTTTGGAGATTGATTCCTGAGACTACCGGTAAGTCTTTGGAAGAAATAGAACGTTATTGGATAGAAAAATAATCGACCTTATTAAAATATAAATTATGGATTTTAAACAGTTAGCAGAGCAATACAAAAGTGAGCTTTTTGATGGCGTAGTTCCTTTTTGGTTATGTCATTCGCAAGATCTTGAATGTGGTGGTTACTATACGTGTCTGAATCGTGACGGACAAGTATTTGATACGGATAAATTTATTTGGTTGCAAGGCCGTCAGGTTTGGATGTTTTCTATGCTTTACAATAAAGTGGAAAAGCGTAAGGAGTGGCTTGACTGTGCTGTCCAAGGAGGAGAATTTCTAAAGAAATATGGACATGATGGCAACTATAATTGGTATTTTTCTTTGGATCGTAAGGGAAATCCGTTGATTGAGCCTTATAATATTTTCTCTTATACTTTTGCTGTTATGGCTTTTGGCCAACTTTATTTGGCTACTGGAACTCAAGAGTATGCAGATATAGCAAAGAAAACATTTGATATCATTTTGTCTAAGATGGGTAATCCCAAAGGAAAGTGGAATAAGTTATATCCGGGTACTCGTAGTTTGAAAGGATTCGGTTTACCAATGATCCTTTGTAATTTGGCTTTGGAGATAGAGCATTTGTTGGATGAGGAATTCCTTGTGAAAACGATGGAGACTTGCATTCATGAAGTAATGGATGTGTTCTATCGTCCAGAGTTGGGTGGGGTTATTGTAGAAAATGTCTTAGCGGATGGTACATTGTCCGATTCGTTTGAAGGACGTCAAGTAACACCTGGTCATGCTATTGAAGCTATGTGGTTCATCATGGATTTGGGGGTACGTCTGAGTCGTCCTGATTTGATTGAGAAAGCCAAGAATATTACGTTGACGATGCTTGAGTATGGTTGGGATCATGAGTATGGAGGCATCTACTATTTTATGGATCGTAAAGGATTTCCTCCTCAACAGTTGGAATGGGATCAAAAGCTATGGTGGGTACATCTTGAGACGTTGATTTCTACTTTGAAAGGCTATCAACTGACTGGAGACAAGAAATGTTTGGAGTGGTTTAAACGAGTACACGATTACACTTGGAGCCACTTTAAAGATACTGAATATCCGGAATGGTATGGCTATTTGAATCGGCAGGGAGAAGTGTTGCTGCCTCTGAAAGGTGGCAAGTGGAAAGGATGTTTTCATGTCCCCAGAGGGTTATACCAATGTTGGAAGGTTTTGGAAGAACTGAATAAAAAAGAATAAATATTTTTTATTAACTTTAATAGATACTATGATGGTTGAAGTAAAACAACTGAAAAGAAGTTTAGTGTACTTTATTGTATGTATGCTATTGTCTTTGAGTGCTTTTGCACAAGGAGAACGGAAGGTCGTTGGGAAAGTAACGGCTGATGGTGAGCCGCTTATAGGTGTAGCGGTGTATGAAAAAGATGTTCCGACCAATGGTACAATAACTGATGTGGACGGAAACTATTCTCTTACAGTCAAAGAGGCAAATACGGTACTTGTGTTCTCGTATGTAGGCTATGAAAAGCTGGAAATCGGAGTGGAAGGACGTGGAAAGGTGGACGTTTCCATGAAACAGGATTCCGAATTGCTTGACGAAGTGGTTGTTGTAGGTTACGGTGTACAGAAAAAAGTCAATGTAACAGGCTCTGTCGGGGTAGCTGACATGAAAGAGTTAAAGGAAAGACCGGTAGCTAATGTCAGTCAGGCATTGCAGGGGGTAGTTCCTGGTTTGAATCTAACAACGAATGCGAATGGTGGTCGTTTGGATAACGCTATGTCTATCGATATTCGAGGTTTAGGAACAATTGGTGAAGGTTCTACTGCAGCTCCGTTGATATTGATTGATGGGGTTGAGGGGAATATGAACACTTTGAATCCTAATGATATCGAGAGTATTTCGGTTTTAAAGGATGTCGCATCTTCTTCAATCTATGGTGCTCGAGCTGCTTTTGGAGTTATCTTAATTACAACCAAATCAGGTAAAGCGGGTAAGACTAATGTGAATGTATCATCTAGTCTTAGATTTAACGCACCGTTAAACTTACCGAAGACAGTTGATTCTTATCGCTTCGCTCAGTATTATAATGCAGCAGCTGCCAATAGCGGTATGGGTGCTATTTTTACGGATGAGACAATGCAACGCATTATTGACTATCAGCAAGGATTGATAACAGATGGTACTATTGCAATTGACAACGTATGGCAGTTGTATGAACGGGCAAATGCAAATACCGATTGGTTCAGAACATTGTACAAGAATTGGTCTCCATCTTACGATACCAATGTCAGTATCAACGGAGGGAATGATAGAGTAACTTATTTCTTAAGCGGTGCTTTCATGGATCAAGGCGGCCATTTGAACTATGGTGAAGACAACTTAAAACGTTATAATATCAATGCAAACATTGATGCCAAGCTGTCTAAATACGTCAGTGTAAATTATGCCATGAAATGGACACGTGATGACTATAAACAGCCAACTTATCTGTCCGATATCTGGATTTATAATATTGCTCGTAAGTGGCCTACCCAACCCGTTCTTACACCCAATGGCTTTTATCAGAACGGTTCGGATATTCCGGAAATGCAAGATGGTGGAAAATCTAATTGGCAAACAGACTATTTACTCCAGAGTTTGAAGTTACGAATCACTCCAATAAAAGGATGGACTATCAATTTGGAAGGTAACTATAACACGTGGACTCAATTCGGACATTCGGAAGTTTTACCAGTATACTTTCATCTTGCTGATGGTACACCTGTTCCTGTAGGAATTGGTTATGACACGCCGGGTACATCTAGAGTGACGGAAAGTGTTGAAAAAGAGAATATGTTGACACTTAACGGATATACCAATTATGAAAAACTGTTTCAATCTGGACATTATTTCAATGTTATGTTAGGTGTTAATGCTGAATTGAGTAAGACAAGGGACTTGAGAGGAGTGATGCAAGGATTAATCAATCCCTCTGTACCAACTTTGAATACAGCGACAACTAATCCTGAGACTTTTGGTGGATATAAACATTGGGCTAATCTCGGTTATTTTGCTCGTCTAAATTATAATTATAAAGAAAAATATTTGTTTGAAGCCAATTTGAGATATGATGGTTCTTCCCGTTTCATCGGTGATCAGAGATGGGCACTATTTCCGTCGTTCTCTTTAGGCTGGAATATTGCTCATGAAGATTTCTTTAATGTAGATTTTGTAGAAAGTCTTAAATTAAGGGGATCTTGGGGACAATTAGGGAATATGAATACAAATTCTCTATATCCGTTCTATTCTTCCATACCTATGACTATGCAAGGTGGATCTTGGTTGATTGATGGTAAAAAACCAAACATCTCTGCTATGCCGAGTATTGTGAGTACAAGCATGACATGGGAAACGGTTTCATCATGGAATGTAGGTTTGGACTGGGGACTGTTTAACAATCGTTTGACGGGTTCTTTTGACTATTTCATTCGTAAAACAACTGATATGATTGGTCCGGCTCCCGAACTTCCTGCCACTTTGGGGGTAGGCGTTCCTCAAATCAATAATACCGATATGAAGTCGCAAGGATTTGAGTTTGAAATCGGTTGGAGAGACAATATTCGTGACTTCTCATATGGAGTAAAATTTTTGCTTTCGGATGCCAAACAAACTATTACTAAATATCCTAATGAAGCGAAAAGTTTATCCATGCCTTGGTATTCAGGAAAGGTGTATGGAGATATTTGGGGATATGAAACAATAGGAATCGCCAAAACGGATGCGGAAATGAATGACCATCTCAGTCGTGTGGATCAAAGTCAGTTGGGTAGCCAATGGGGCGCCGGTGATATCATGTATGCGGATTTAGATGAAAGTGGTGACATTACCGAAGGTTCTAACACAGTGGACGATCCAGGTGATAAGAAAGTTATTGCCAATACCACTCCTCGTTTCCGCTACGGTATCGCTGCCGATGCCGCATGGAAAGGCTTTGATTTACGTATCTTCTTACAAGGTGTAGGTAAAAGAGATTATGTACCTGGTGCAGGAGCAACTTTCTTTTGGGGAGCTACAGGAGATTCTCATTATTCTGTCTGCTTTGAGGAACATTGGGATTTCTTTAGACCTGAGGGAGACCCGCTTGGGGCTAACCTAAATGCTTATTATCCTAGACCTTTATTTAATTGGGATTATAAGAACCAAAACCTTCAGTCTAGGTATGTACAGAGTGCAGCTTATCTGAGATTGAAAAATATCCAGTTAGGTTATACTTTACCGAAAAGTCTTATAACCAAAGCTGGATTGCAATCTGTTCGTTTCTTTATTTCAGGAGAAAACTTGTTGACATTCACCAAACTGGCTGGCATGTTTGACCCTGAAACGATAGATGGGGCGATGAACGACGGTATGGTATATCCGTTGAACAAGACTATTTCCATTGGGTTTAATCTGAATTTCTAATATAATTAATATGAAGACTTTTAAATATATTTCCATTATGTTTGTAAGCCTGTCTTTATTTTCATCTTGTGATGATTTTTTGGATAGGGAACCATTGGATGAGATTTCATCAACACAGTATTTTTCCTCAGCGGACGATTTGGCTGCATATACGATTAATTATTATTCATTTCCTACTCATGCAGGATGGAATTTGGGTACGTTGAATAATGACAATGGTACGGACAACCAGGTATCCGGTTCTGCTAATCAGAATTTGTATGTAGAGGGTAAATGGCTTGTACCCAGTAAAGCTGGTAGTTGGGATTTCTCTAGGATTAGAGCTTTCAATTACTTTTTTGAAAATGTGTTACCCAAATATGAAGCAGGAGAAATCAGCGGAGATGCAATATTGATCAGACATTATATCGGAGAGGCTTATTTTTTGAGAGCTTATGAGTATTTCATCAAGTTACAGACATTTGGTGATTTTCCCATCATTACTCGTACTTATCCAGACTCTAAAGATGAACTGATTGAAGCAAGTAAGCGTAGTCCGCGTAATAAAGTGGCCCGTTTTATTCTTGATGATTTGGATAAAGCTATCGACTTGATGAGTAACGATGTTTTTAGTAGAAACAGAGTGACAAAAGATGCAGCACTTTTGTTTAAGAGCCGTGTTGCCCTCTACGAAGCCAGTTATGAGACTTATCATAGAGGGACACCACGTGTTCCCGGTGAATCAGGTTGGCCAGGAGCTACTATGGGCTATAATGCCGATTTTACTATCGATTTGAAAGCTGAAATTGATTTCTTTTTGGATGAATGTATGAACGCTGCACAGCAAGTGGCCGATAAAATCGCGTTAACACCTAACTCACATCAGATGAATCCAACAACTTCTCCTTACGGCTGGAATCCTTATTTCGAAATGTTCTCTACGATTGATATGTCCACTATACCGGAAGTTTTGTTCTGGCGTTCATATCATCCTGATCACATTCTGCACACGGTAGGTACATACCTTAACATCGGTGGCAATATGGGGTTGACTAAAGGATTAGTGGATGGTTTTTTGATGAAAGATGGTACTCCAATTTATACCAGTAGCGACTATCAGGGTGATGCTACTATTATGAAACTGAAAGAAGGTCGAGATGAACGTTTGCAACTGTTTGTTATGGGTGAAGAGGATATACAAGTTGTGGCCACTCAAGAGAAGTTCGGTTATCCGTATATTTTGAAGTTTGGTGAAGAACATGATGTGACAGGATATCGTGTAAAGAAATGCTTTACATATGACCCAACACAGGGCGCTTTCAGCGGACAGATTTCTTCATATGGTTCCATCGTATTTCGTGCAGTAGAGGCTTATCTGAACTATATGGAAGCAAGCTACATGAAATTGGGTAGAATAGATGACATTGCAGAGCGGTATTGGAAGGCTATCCGTAGTAGAGCAGGTGTAGATGATGATTATGAAAAGACAATTCGATTGACAGATATGAGTGAAGAGAAAAAAGGTGATTGGGGAGCTTATTCAGGTGGACAGCTTGTTGATCCTACTTTGTTTAATATTCGCAGAGAAAGAAGGAGTGAGCTGGTAAGCGAAGGGTTACGTATGATGGACTTAAGACGTTGGAGATCGCTGGATCAGGTAAATGGTTATCAAATAGAAGGTTTCAACTTATGGGATGAGGCTTATAAGCATTATACCGGGCTTACTTATGATGGAAGCTCTTCTTCCACAGTCAGCGATCCTGCTTCAAGCAAGTACCTGCGTCCTTTCCAACGTGTTCGTGATAACAATCCTGTTTACAACGGTTTGGTATGGAGCAAGGCAAATTATCTGGATCCCATTGGTTATAGGGACATGCAGTTGGCTTCACCTGATGAGACCGTTGAAAACTCTGTTATCTATCAGAACCCGTATTGGCCAACTGAGGCAGGACCTGCCTTAGAATAAAAAGCTGTTTGATTTTATTTCAGCTTTCTTTTGAGGGTTGTTTTCAAGGCTTTGATGTTGTTTCAAAATAGACACAAACTAAGCAACCCTCAGAAGAAAGTTAATAAAAATTCTCCGCATGAAACAAGGAATATATGTAGGGCTTGACATAGGAGGTACGTGGCTCAAAGGAATTGCTTGCCATATACCCTTGCAATGGGATTGGAAAACCATTGCTATGACTCAGATAGAGCAAAGTGAAATACAACAGGTACCGAGTCGACTAGGGATAGATAAGAAGATTAATGAATTTATTCAAAGTCTGGACGAACTGTTGGCTCTATTGCTCCCTACAGCAGACTGTCCTGTTTTGGGAATAGGTGTTTCTACTGCAGGCATTGTGGATTATGCGGGTCACAAAGTGACTGTAGCCTCTCCACATTTAGGTGCGATTCAATCTCCAGAGTGGAAAGAGTATCTGGAACAAAAATATCAAGTACCAGTCGTATTGATAAATGATGCCGATGCAGCAGCTATCGGAGCTTCGGCTTATGATTATTTGCATGGAGATAAAACTATAGGTATTTTACCTATAGGAACCGGTGTTGGGCTGTCTATCTGGCGTAACGGGCGAAAATGGCAGCCTGGTAAGATACTTCCCTTGATTGGTTCCGTTGAAACACCTTGTGGCTCGTTTGATATGATAGGAGGGATTTCCAAGCTGGTAGATAAAATTGGTTCTGATTTACGTATATTGTTTTTAGAGGAAATGTTTAAAGAAGAGCGGGAAGCATACTTGTCGGGGCTTGCTTATATAGTCTATTCAGCTTGTTTGTTATATGGTATTGATCAAATCTTTATTGGAGGCGGTTTGGCTTCTATAGTATCTTCTTGCCAATTTCCTTTAGAAAAAGAATTGACGCAACGTATAGCTAAACCATTAGCTGCTTTGCAACGAACTGTAAAGATTGGCATACTTGCTGAAGGCAACCAGCTTCCTTTGATTGGAGCAATATTGCTTGCTGTTGGTGAAAAGATAGCTCGAGATGGAAATTCGAAAAAAGCATATAATAAAATCAACACAGAAATCCCATATAATCCGGATATTGCTCTTCATAAGATGGATGTACAGCACATCATTGATTATCTTTGGAACACAGAACAAGAAGCCGGCCAGTTGCTTTATGCCTCATTACCAAATATTGTAGAAGCTGTACAAATAGTATTGCGACAACTGTCAGAGGGTGGTAGACTGATTTATGTAGGAGCCGGAACAAGTGGCCGTTTAGCAGCTATAGATAATGTGGAGTTAGGATGTACATTTGGTTTTCCGTGTGACAAGGTTCTGACATTGATTGCCGGAGGAGTTGCAGATGCTGCTATCGAGATAGAAAGTAACTTTGAGGAAGACGCAAGCGCTGTTCCCGAAATAATGCTTGCATCGGTCTGCGAAAAAGATGTTGTAGTAGGTATATCTGTCAGTGGTTCTGCATACTATGTACGTTCTGCTTTGGCAGTTTCCCACAGCTTGGGGGCTTCAACAATTTTTATTCAAGAGGGAGATATTGAAATCCCTTCTTGGGTCGGACTAAATGTTGCACTCCATTCTGGATATGAGGTAGTGGCGGGCTCTACACGCATGAAAGCAGGAACTGCCACAAAAAAAGTACTAAATTTCATCTCTACAACAGTAATGGTGCTTATGGGTAATGTACATGGACCTTATATGATTGGAATGGAATGTGTCAACGAAAAACTGTTTCACAGAGCACAAACTATCTTGAATAGGCTTTATGGCCTAAATGAAGAAGAGGCTGTAAAACTTCTTATCGCCCACGATAACAATTTGCGAAAAACACTTAAAGAGCTGGAATAGGTCGTTTCATTGTATCAGTGATAATGTTTAATTATGTATTTGTATAATCGGTTTATTTATGAAATATATATATTGGTTTTTGGCAATAATATTGTCTTCTTGTACCTCACCGGACTTCTATGTATGTGCACCTGATGACAACAACTTGTTGACTGTATTGCAACAAGAAGGTAAAACAATCCAAAAATATTCAAGTCTGGAAGCTGCTGTTGGAGCAGCACCTCACGGGGCTTCTGTTTTGCTTTTGGCAGAAGGTTATCCCGACAAACCTAAACAGATAGAGAGAGCACTGGTAGATGAAATTAAATCGAAAGATTTAAGAGTCTATGCAGAATTCGTGACATTTGCTGATACAGTTTGTAAACCAATAACATTATCACTGGAACGTGCCGTCGTGGTAGACAGTGCTTTTTCACATCATCTACCGATGATGGAACTATTGACGATTAATGGCAGTTATGTATTACCGGAAAAGCATGATCACACAATTCTTGCTGTAGCTAAGGTGGCCGGTATGGAAAAGGCTGTATACGGGCTGAAGGATACACCCTATTACTCCTTGCTTTACCGTTATGATGATCAAATTTTGGTATCTACTTCGGCTCTCAGCCATTTTGCAGACGGACGTTTTTCACCACAACATAACTGGAAAGCTGTCTGGAATGGAATCCTTTCTTTTTTAGCTAAGCAGCCTATCACTCTTCGTTCATGGCTTTCCTATGTGAATTCTGCTTACGGCAGAAAAGATATATTGGATTCAGATGCCCGTAAGCATTCCATTGAAAAAGGTATTGAATGGTTTTATAATGGTCATTTTTTGGTAGAAGATTCTTGGAAAAAAGATTGGGTGGACAATAACAATGGGGGGGATGGTACTCCTTTGACCAGTCCATTACCACGTACTGCTAAAGATGGCGATGGGAGTTTGGGAGTCATTCAAGGACACTGTTCTTCTATTTACTGGGATGGTTCACAGCAATATACTTATTGGATGAGAAACGACGTGCAAGGCGAATCATCAATGGCTTTTTCTTTGGCAGGTAAATTTTTGAATTCCCCTGATTACTATAAAGTAGCATCTAATTTAATGGATCATGCTTTGGATGAATACAGAGACGGACCAAGATCTGATCCTAGAAGTCCTTCTTTTGGTTTGCTGGGATGGGCTTTAACACATAAAGGGCATTACTATCAAGATGACAATGCCCGTTCTATTTTGGGCATGTTGGCAACTGCTAGTATAACGAATCAAAAACAATGGGATAAGAAAATTCTGGAAGCAATTGTAGGTAATTTCCGCACTACCGGAAAAAATGGTTTTCGCGGTAGCCTTTTGTTTGAGGAGAAATTAAAAGAGTATGGTTGGAAACATTATTGGAATGGAGATTTAATCAACCCGCATCCTCATTTAGAGTCATGGATATGGGCATGTTACCTCTATCTATATAGCAAGACCGGTTACGAAGAACTTCTGACACGTACTAAGAAGGCTATACAGCTTACAATGGAGGCTTATCCGACCGGATGGCAGTGGACCAACGGTATTCAACAAGAGCGGGCACGCATGATTCTGCCTTTGGCTTGGCTGGCACGTATCGAGCCGACGGAACAGCATCTTAATTGGCTAAACTTTATGATTGATGAAGTTCTGAAAGACCAAGTAGAGTGCGGTGCAATTCGTGAAGAACTGGGTGAGCCAAGTACTGGTTGGTATAATAAGACGAAATCAAACGAAGAATATGGAAAGTTTGAAGCTCCGCTAATTCATGACAATGGCGATCCTGTGGCAGATATGCTTTATACAAGCAATTTTGCATTCTTTGCGTTGAATGAAGCTGCCTTTGTAACTGGAAAACCGGAACATAAAGCTGCAGTACAGAAGTTATCCGATTTTTTGATTCGTATTCAGGTACGGTCAGAAAAATTTAAAGATGTAGATGGTGCATGGTTCCGTGCGTTTAATTACGATAAATGGGATTACTGGGGTTCCAATGCCGATGCCGGATGGGGGGCTTGGTGCACCTTGACTGGTTGGATTCAAAGTTGGATAGTTACTACTCAAATCATGTTGGAAATGAATACTACCCTATGGGACATCATTCAAACTCATGATATTGAAACTGAATGGGTCATGGTGAAAAAAGAAATGTTGACAGAATGAAGGAACAAGATTGTGTGAAGAAAATATACATTATGTCACATTAAAATATAACTTTGAAATATGGATCGTATATTTTTAATATTCTTATTATATATGTTTGGTGGAACATTTGCTTTATTTGGACAAAGTGTGGGTCTAACTTTGATTCGACCTACTACCATTACTAATCAAGTAAACTTAGACATACGTGCAGGTCTTGTGAATAATGAGAATACGGTACAAAAGATAGATATTTCTATCTATTTGAATGAAAAGGATGAATTGTCATTGCTTTATCATTCACAAGTAACTTTAGCGCCAGGACAGAGCCACTTAGTTAACAAGATTATTTCAACCAAAGATAAAGTTGGAAATAATAAAATTATTCTTGTAACAACTACAGATAAAGAAACATTCGAAACAAGTAAGAATATCGAAGTGCTGGATTCACCTATTCGTTCTACACAAACGATTGATGGTACCTGGTCTAGTCTTTATATATATAGTGAAACGGAAGGTAAATATTGGAATCCTGATTTAAGGAAGATGACGGATAGTAATTGGCGTGAGTTGGTACACTCAATGAATAAACTGGATATGAATATTGTTGTCATCCAAGAATCATTTAGAAATGAAGAATATGTCGGGAAGCACAATATTGAGCAGGAAGGATATCAAGGCAAAGCATTTTATTCTTCAGAATTATATCCGGGGAGGATGCCTATTACTGCCAAAGATCCAATAGAGAATATATTGACACAAGCTGACCAAGATAGCATGTATGTCTTTTTGGGTGTAGGCATGTATGCTTGGTTTGACTATACAGAGGGTTCATTGAAATGGCATAAAAAAGCGGCTAAAGAATTGTGGGAGAAATATCATCATCATCCATCATTTTATGGATTTTATATATCTGAAGAAGGGGTAGGAAGTTTGGACAGTTGGGAAACAGATCCTGCTAAAAAGTTATTACGACAGCAAGAGGTTGTGCATTTTTTTGCAGAGTTTAAGCAATATTGCAGTGAGTTTGCTCCTGACAAACCTATAATGTTTGCTCCTAATGCCTGGGGAATAACTGAAGCATGTGACAAATATCCTATTTTACTGAAAAACGTTGATATTATTTGTCCTTTTGCCTTTGCCCGAATGCCAAAAAATGATTTAGCGGGAGCTGAGGCCGTAAAGCTGTTTCAGAAGTGGTGTGATGAGGCTGGTTCACATCTATGGCTTGATTTGGAGGTCTTTAATTTTGATGAAAATTACTCCTTGTGTCCCAAAACCATAGAGAATATAAAACAAGATATGTTGGCTTATAGTAATTTTGAGAAGATTTTATGTTTCCAATTACCAGGTATTTTTAATGACCCTTCTATGTCTTTCCGTATTGGGCAAGAGTCAACTCTGACGCGATTCATGGAATATTTGCAATATTTGAAACAAGTAAAAAAACAAAGAAATATGTAGTGCTTATGAAGTATGTTTATTTATTATTAGTAATGATGTTGTCTGCATGTACCTCACCAGACTTCTATGTATGTGCACCTGATGACAATAACTTGTTGACTGTATTACAACAAGAAGGTAAAATAATCCAAAAGTATTCAAGTGTGGAGGAAGCTGTTGAGGCTGCCCCTACGGGGACTTCAGTTTTGCTATTGGCAAAGGATTATCCTGATAAACCTCAAAAGATTGGCAAAGCATTAGTGGATAAAATCAAGTCGAAAGATTTAAAGGTTTATGCTGAGTTTACAACGTTTGCCGACACAATTAGCCAACCAGTAGCGCTTTCACTAGAACGTGTTGTTGTAATGGACAGTACTTTTTCACAGGCTTTGCCAGCCATGAAGCTGTTGACGATTAACGGCAGTTATGTATTGCCGGAGAAGCATGGACAAACAATTCTTGCCGTAGCTAAGGTAGCAGGTATGGATAAGGCTGTATACGGATTGAAAGATACCCCTTATTATTCCTTGCTTTACCGCTACAATGATCAGATTTTGGTGTCTACTTCGGCTCTTAGTCATTTTGCAGATGCCCGCTTCTTGCCACAAGGTGCGTGGAAATCTGTTTGGAACGGCATCCTCTCTTTCTTGGAAGGGCATTCTGTCACACTGCAAGCATGGCTTACCTATGTGAACTCTGTTTATGGCAGAGAAGATGCTTTGGCATCCGATGCACGCAAGCATTCTATTGAGAAAGGTATCGAATGGTTCTATAACGGTCATTTTTTGGTAGATAGTTCATGGAAGAAAGATTGGCTGGATAAATACGAAGGCGACGGTTCCGCTCCTTTCGGTCCTGAATTACCGCAGACTGCCAAAGATGGTGATGGGAGTTTGGGAGTATTGGAAGGGCACTGTTCGTTCGTCTATTGGGACGGAGTGCAGCAATACCGTTATTGGATGAGAAATGACGTACAGGGGGAATCTGCACTGGCTTTTTCTTTGGCAGGAAAATATTTGAATAATGAAGAATATTATAAAGTAGCTTCCAACTTGATGAATCATGCCTTGGGTGAATATAGAGACGGACCCAGGTCTGATCCCGACAGTCCTTCCTTCGGTCTACTCGGATGGTCATTAACACATAAAGGACATTATTATCAGGACGACAATGCCCGTTCTATTTTGGGCATGTTGACAACTGCAAGTATAACTGGCCAAAAACAATGGGATAAGAAAATTCTGGAAGCGATTGTAGGTAATTTCCGCACTACCGGAAAAAATGGTTTTCGCGGTAGCCTTTTGTTTGAGGAGAAATTAAAAGAGTATGGTTGGAAACATTATTGGAATGGAGATTTAATCAACCCGCATCCTCATTTAGAGTCATGGATATGGGCATGTTACCTCTATCTATATAGCAAGACCGGTTACGAAGAACTTCTGACACGTACTAAGAAGGCTATACAGCTTACAATGGAGGCTTATCCGACCGGATGGCAGTGGACCAACGGTATTCAACAAGAGCGGGCACGCATGATTCTGCCTTTGGCTTGGCTGGCACGTATTGAACCGACGGAACAGCATCTTAATTGGCTGAACTTTATGATTGATGAAGTACTGAAAAACCAGGTAGAGTGCGGCGCGATTCGTGAAGAATTGGGTGACGCAAGTACCGGCTGGTACAACAAGGCAAAGTCCAACGAGGAATATGGAAAATTCGAAGCTCCGCTGATTCACGATAATGGCGATCCTGTGGCAGATATGCTTTATACAAGCAATTTTGCATTCTTTGCGTTGAATGAAGCCGCCGCCGTAACCGGAAAGCCGGAACATCAGGTTGCGGTACAGAAGTTATCCGATTTTTTGACTCGTATCCAAGTACGGTCAGAGAAGTTCAAAAGTGTAGATGGTGCATGGTTCCGTGCGTTCAATTACGAAGAATGGGACTATTGGGCATCCAATGCTGATGCCGGATGGGGGGCCTGGTGCACCTTGACCGGATGGATTCAAAGCTGGATTGTCGGTACACAAGTCCTGCTGGAGATGGATACCACATTGTGGGATATCCTTCAACCCCATACAATTGAGACCGAATGGGAAAATGTAAAAACAGAAATGAAACTTTAATTATCAGATATATATGAAAAAGCTAATATTTATAGCAGCATCTTTCCTGATGGCAGCTGTAACGACTCATGCGCAGGGCTTTCGCTTACTGCCTACTCCACAAGAGTATACATTTCAGAATGACTCCATACTCGTTCCGCAAAGCTACCAATTGTATGCGGGTAGTTCGATTAATGGTTGTCCGGTTTTATCAACACTCCGTTCGTTGTTACCGGGAGAAACGCCAAAAGCAGCTTTTAAAATTTACGTTGGCACCAAGGCTGACAAGGATATGAAGAAGTATTGGAAACAGATACCGGATAAGGCTGAAGGATATTTTTTGAAAATAGACAAGAAACAAATTGTTATAGCCGGTTCTGATGAGCGAGGTGCTTATTATGGTCTACAGACACTGGGGCAACTTCTTACACTGAATCAGCTGCCCGCAGTAGAAATAACCGATTATCCGGATGTTGCCTATCGTGGAGTAGTGGAAGGGTTCTATGGAGCCCCTTGGAGCCACGAAGCTCGTATAGACCAGTTGGACTTTTATGGACGTAGTAAGATGAACATTTATATCTATGGTCCGAAAGATGATCCTTATCACCGTACTCCCAATTGGCGTAAACCATATCCGGCTGAAGAAGGAGGGCGCATCAGCCAGTTGGCTGAAAGAGCAAAACAGAATGAAGTTATTTTCTACTGGGCCATCCATCCGGGATTGGATATACGTTGGAATGAGGAAGACCGTTCGCTACTGATGCAAAAACTCGAAAGCATGTACCGGTTGGGTGTACGTGGATTTGCCGTCTTTTTTGATGACATTACAGGCGAGGGCACGAAAGCGGACAAACAAGTCGAGCTACTGAACTACGTAAATGAGCATTTCGTACATGCCAAACAAGATGTGGCTCCTTTGATTCTATGTCCTACAATCTACAACAAGGCTTGGGTGAAAGATGACGGTTATATCACTACACTTGGCGACAAACTGGATAAAGATATCCAGATTATGTGGACCGGAGATAAAGTTGTGACTACTATTGATAAATCTTCATTGGATTTCATCAATCCGCAGTTTAAACGCAATGTTTTCATTTGGTGGAATTATCCGGTTTCCGATTACGTAGCCGACCACTTGCTATTAGGCCCCGTTTACGGTAATGGGCTGGATATCAAGAATGATGTATCGGCTTTTGTTTCCAATCCGATGGAGTTTGCCGAAGCCTCGAAGATTGCCCTTTATGGCATAGCCGACTATACATGGAATATGGAGAAGTATGACAGTATATCTTCCTGGAAGTATGGAATTCGGGATCTGATGCCCGTCCATGCAGAATATTTGGAGACATTTGCCAGCCATCATTCCGATCCGGGAGCTTCCGGACACACTTTCCGCAGAGAGGAGTCTGTTGCTATTCAACCGGCACTTTCCGGATTGTTGGAGACTTTCCGTGAAAGAAAAATGATTGATAAAGACGCCTATCAACAAGTTATGGAGGAGTGTCAAAGAATTGTTTATTCTGCCAATATGTTGCTGACCTCCGAAAATGAGAACCCTGCGCTGATTAAGGAAATTAAACCCTGGTTGTACCAATTCAAACTGGTAGGTGAATACGGCAAGGAAATACTGAGCCTAATCAGCCTGTTGCAGCAAAAGGAGACGTTTGTGCGATGCCATGCAAACATTCAGGCTTTGCAGAGACTGATGTACATTGTAGACACTTCATACAATCAGTCTTCCTACTATCCGGGAGTTAAAAGTGGTGGAAAGCATCTTGTGCCTACTTTTGATGCGTTGTTCCAAATCGCGACAGAACGCTACAACGAACTGTACCACACTCAATTGGAAACCAAAGCTTCCTATTTGCCTTATGCGTTGGAAAGCGATGTTGAGCAACTGGCTTCACTCCCTCTGAAACGAGAGTGGAACATTGTCAGTGTTTCGCCTGCCCTCGAACCCATTAATTGGCAGAACGGTGGCTCATTGACAGTCACTGCAAAAGAAGCTTATCCTTTATCCTCTATACGGATAGACTTAGGGGAGATAGAAAAGGCGAACTTCAAGTTGGAAGTCAGTGCCGATGGTATAGAGTGGCGGACTTTAGAGTTGAAGGAAACAGGAAATGGAACAAGGCTTTCAGCCCAACCGGGAGATGAGAAACTACAAAAAGTAAGATTGAGCAATGTGTCCGGCACTGAACAAAAAGTGAACTTTAAAATGTTTTCTTTATTAAGAAAATAATTCTTAGCATGAAGAGAATCATACATTTATACATACTTGCAATTGTCATGCTCGTTTTTTTGTTGGGGAGTTGTACAGACAAGAGTCAAAGTGAAGTCGGATTGACGTTGATTCCTCCTAGTACCATCACTAATCAAGTGAAATTGGATATTAGAGGCGGCATCAGAAATACAACGGAGAAAGACAAAACTTACGAGGTTTCTATCTATTGGGACGAGGAAAGTAAAGCTGCACTGTTATATTCTGCAACGGTCAGTATAAAAGCTGGGAAGAGTGATTGCGTGAAATACGTTCTTTGTACACAAGATAGGGTAGGCAAGCATACTGTTATCTTGGTGGTGGAAGATGGCGTAAATGTCTATAAGATGCAGAAGCCAACTGAAATTATAGAATCATCCATACGGTCTACTCGTAAAATTGACGGTGCATTCGTTGGCTTTTATCATTGGAGTGAGCAGGAAGGAAAGATGTGGAATCCTACCATCAAAACATTGACGGATGGCCAATGGAAAGAGGTGGTGACTTCAATGAATAAACTGGATATGAATATTGTTGTCATTCAAGAGTCATTCAGGAATCAACAGTATGTAAGCAATCATAATATTGAGCAAGAAGGTTATAAAGGAAAAGCTTTCTATCCTTCTGAATTGTATAGTGACCGAATGCCTATTACTGCTCATGATCCAATAGAGGATGTGTTGGCACAAGCAGATGAGGAAGGTATGTATGTCTTCATGGGTATAGGTATGTATGCGTGGTTTGACTATACGAAAGGTTCATTGGAATGGCATAAGAAAGTGGCAAGAGAATTATGGGAGAAATATTCCCATCATTCATCCTTTTACGGCTTTTATGTATCTGAAGAAAATATGGGAGATTTAGGTGCTTTTGAAAGTGATTCTATTAAAAAGACCCAAAAACAGCAAGAAACACTTCATTTCTTCAAAGAACTCAAGCAATATTGTAGTGAATTTGCCCCCGACAAGCCGATTATGTTCGCACCCAATGGCTGGGGCGTATCTGAGGCACGAGACAAATATCCTATTTTATTGCAATATGTCGACATCATTTGTCCGTTTGCCTTTGCCCGCATGCCGGAGAACGATTTGACGGGAGTTGAAGCTGTGAATCTGTTACAACAATTCTGCGATGATGCCGATGCGCATTTATGGCTGGACTTGGAAGCTTTCTTGTTTCATGAGAAAGAATACTATTTGATTCCTCGTCCAATTGATGAAATCAAAAACGATTTGTACTTATTCGATAATTTTGAAAAGGTGGTTTGTTACCAATATCCTGGGGTATTTAATGATCCGGAAATGTCGGTATGTATTGGTGAAGAATCTACAATTCAGTTGTTTAAGGAGTATAAAGCATATATTGATTCTTTGGAGCAAAGCAGTAATAATTAGCTCCGTATATGAGTCTTTGGTAAGTGTTTTACTTTCCGAAGTCATCCTTAACTTGTCTGATATAACAAAAGGAGAGTCCCCGACAAATTCGGAAGACTCTCCTTACTTGTATAACTAAATACTTTTTTATCAGCTTTTCGAATCTTAATGATGGTATGACGTAATTAGTCGAACAGACTCTTGAACTTCTTGAATATCTTCTCCTTAATCGAAGTATTTGGCTTGAAGTTATCCGATTCTTCCATCTCCTCCAATGCTCTCTTCTCATCCTTGCTCAGCGTTTCGGGTACGTATACGCTGACATTTACCAGCAAATCTCCCGTGCCGTATCCGTTCACGTTGGGTAAACCTTTGCCGCGCAGGCGGAGCACTTTTCCCGGTTGCGTACCTGAGTCAATTTTTACTTTCACCTTTCCATCAATCGTGGGAATTTCTACCGCACCACCCAAGGCTGCTGTCGGGAAGCTGAGGAGCAGATTGTAAATCAAGTCATTTTCGTCGCGTATCAGGTTCGGGTCTTGTTCTTCCTCTACAAGAATCAGCAAGTCTCCCGGCACGCCGTTGTGCTTGCCTGCGTTTCCTTTTCCTCCCATAGAGAGTTGCATACCTTCTGCAACGCCTTTCGGAATTTTTACGGTTACTACTTCTTCACCGTATACAATGCCTTCACCGGCACACTCCTTACACTTGTTCTTGATGATTTTGCCCTCACCGCCACACGTCGGGCAGGTGGTTCTTGTCTGCATGGTGCCGAGTATGGTTTGCTGGTTACGGATTACCGTGCCGCTGCCGTTACAAGTCGGGCAGGTTTCGGTGCCGCCGTCGCCTTCGGCTCCTGTACCATGACAGTGGGTACAAGGCACGTATTTCTTCAGCTTGAATTTCTTTTCCACACCGGTAGAGATTTCCTTGAGGTTCAGTTTTACCTTGACGCGCAAGTCCGAACCACGGTAACGGCGTTGTTGTGTGCCGCCACCTCCGCCGAAACCTCCAAAACCGCCAAAACCTCCTCCACTGTGTCCGCCAAAGATGTCACCGAACATGGAGAAGATGTCGTCCATGGACATGCCTCCACTGAAGCCGCCGAACGGACCACCATTACCGGCGGCACCACCCAGTCCGGCATGACCAAACTGATCGTAGCGGGCACGCTTGTCCGGATTGCTTAGTACGTCGTATGCCTCTGCCGCTTCCTTGAATTTCTCTTCGGCTGTTTTGTCGCCCGGATTCTTGTCCGGATGATATTGGATGGCTTTCTTGCGATAGGCTTTCTTTATTTCTTCTACCGTTGCTGTCTTTTCGACTTCCAATACTTCGTAGTAATCTCTTTTTTCCATACAGTTTTATGTTATTCTCCGACTACCACTTTGGCATGACGGATCACTTTGTCGTTTAGGATGTAACCGGTTTGTACACAGTCCAGAATTTTGCCTTTCAGTGCTTCATTGGGTGCCGGAATCACGGCGATGGCTTCGTGATAGTCTGTATCGAGCGGTTGTTCCTTTGTCTCTATTACCTTAACGCCGTTTTGTCCCAATACAGACATGAATTTGTTGTAGATCAGTTCAACGCCTTCTTTTACGGCGGCTACGTCGGTGGCTGTCTCCATGTTTTTGAGGGCGCGTTCAAAGTCATCCACAATGGGTAGGATACTGCTGATACTCTTTTCACCACCGTTCAGGATGAGTTCTGCTTTCTCCTTCATGGTACGTTTGCGGTAATTGTCAAACTCGGCAGACAAGCGCAGGTATTTGTCCTTCTGCTCTTCAATCTGTTCATTGGCCTTTTCCAGTTCCTGGGCGAGCTTTTCTTCTTCTGTCAGGGGAGCTTCGTTTTCTTGTGAAGTTTCTTGTCCGACAGTTTCTTCGTCACATTCGTTAGGAGTAGCTTGAGTTTTCAGCTCCTCTTCCTGGTTGTTTTCTTTTTCTTTCGGATTCATATTGTTATGCTTATTATTCTTGTAAAATGATTTTGCTTTCATTGCTGTTAAGGGTTTAAGTTAATACGATATCAGTACCCCAGCAAAAACTTTGCCAAAATAGATGTTTTTGCCGAAAACGCTGCAAAGGTAATACTTTTATGTCAGATTGACAGCGCTTCTCTGTGTCTATTCATGGAAAAATAACTATCTTTGCACTCGCAATTCGCAGACTAATAGGTATTAAATAGTAAATTGTAAATAAATAAATCGTAAATATAAAGATGATTACAGTCTCTAATGTCTCAGTACAGTTTGGTAAAAGAGTGTTGTTCAATGACGTAAACTTGAAGTTTACAAGTGGTAACTGTTATGGTATCATCGGTGCCAACGGCGCCGGAAAATCTACTTTCTTGAAAACGATTTCCGGAGAGCTGGACCCTACGACGGGCTCCATCATGCTGGCTCCGGGAGAGCGTCTTTCCGTTTTGAGCCAGGACCACTTCAAGTGGGATGCTTTTACGGTGATGGACACGGTGATGATGGGACACACGGTGTTGTGGGATATCATGAAGCAGCGTGAAGTGCTGTATGCCAAAGAGGATTTCACAGACGAGGATGGACTGAAGGTTTCCGAATTGGAAGAGAAATTTGCCGAGTTGGACGGCTGGAATGCCGAAAGCGATGCTGCCGCCTTGTTGAGTGGTTTGGGTATCAAGGAAGACAAGCATTATCTGTTGATGGGTGAGTTGAACAACAAAGAAAAGGTGCGTGTCATGCTGGCGCAAGCTCTCTATGGAAATCCTGATAACTTGCTGCTGGACGAGCCTACCAATGACTTGGATATGGAGACCGTGACTTGGCTGGAAGAGTACCTCTCCAACTTTGAGCATACGGTGCTGGTGGTAAGCCACGACCGTCACTTCCTCGACTCCGTTTGTACGCATACGGTGGACATCGACTACGGAAAGATTAACCTCTTTGCCGGTAACTATAGCTTCTGGTACGAGTCCAGCCAGCTGGCGCTCCGTCAGCAGCAGAACCAGAAGGCAAAGGCCGAGGAGAAGAAGAAAGAGCTGGAAGAGTTTATCCGCCGATTCAGTGCCAATGTGGCAAAGAGCAAGCAGACTACCAGCCGCAAGAAGATGTTGGAGAAACTGAATGTAGAAGAAATCAAGCCGTCATCACGTAAGTATCCGGGCATCATCTTTACGCCCGAACGCGAACCGGGTAATCAGATTCTGGAAGTTTCCGGTTTGACGAAAACGCTGGAAGATGGTACGGTGCTGTTCCGCGACGTCAACTTCAACGTAGAGAAGGGAGACAAGATTGTATTCCTTTCGCACGACCCGCGTGCCATGACCGCCCTGTTCGAGATTATCAACGAGAATATGAAACCGGATGCAGGTACTTTCAACTGGGGTGTGACTATCACCACCGCTTACCTGCCGCTGGACAATACTGCATTCTTTAATACAGACCTGAATCTGGTGGACTGGTTGAGCCAGTTCGGTGAAGGCAATGAAGTCTATATGAAGAGCTTCCTGGGACGTATGCTGTTCTCCGGCGAGGAGGTGCTGAAGAAAGCAAGCGTATTGTCGGGAGGTGAGAAGATGCGTTGCATGATTGCACGTATGCAGCTGCGCAATGCCAATTGCTTGATTCTGGATACACCTACCAATCACCTCGACTTGGAGTCTATCCAGGCATTCAACAATAATCTAAAGACCTATAAAGGCAATATCCTTTTCTCATCCCACGACCACGAGTTCATTCAGACGGTTGCCAACCGTATCATCGAATTGACTCCGAACGGTATTATCGACAAGATGATGGAGTATGACGAATACATCACTTCAGACCACATCAAGGAGTTGCGTGCACGTATGTACGCAACAAAGTGATAACGGAAGCTAAGGACTAAATAAGCATATTTTAAATCGTTCCATCATGAGGAAAAAATCGTTCCACCATGGTGGAACGATTTTTTTACCACGGTGGAACAATATTTCTGCCATGATGGAACGATTCTTCTTTCATATCTTTTTGGTTTAATAAAGGCTTGTGCGATATTGAAAAAAAGAAGAAGGTGTGTCAGAATGATAGCTAAAAATCATTCTGACACACCTTCTTTTGCTATTAAAAGAGTCTCTTTGTTCTTATTAAGGCGGGGAATAGTCTGAGTTATTGTTTCTCCTTATATATAATTTTGCCTTGGCTTTCGCCGAAAAGGTTGTCGCCTAGCGTGGTAATCTTATTCCCCGTGGCAAGCACATAGCGCAGGTTGTCGCATCCCATAAATGCTCCGTACTCAATGGCGGTTACACTGGCAGGAAGCACCAGCGTGCCGCACAAACGGCCGCAGCCACTGAATGCACGCTGTCCAATGCTTCTAAGCTCTTGCGGGAGCCGTACGTTCAGCAGATACTTCTTTTGGGTGAAAGTATAGTCGGGAATTGCAGTGGCATTACTGTTGGTCATGTCGATGGAAACCAGATTGGGCATATAGTCGCGTATCAATGTGAAGTCGGCTTCGTCCATTTTTCCTTCAACGGTCAGAAAGTTAACGTCTTTGGGCTGAAATCCGGCTCTTAACAGTTCGCTGGCAAGGCTGCCCATTTTACCAATCTGCACATTTACTGTCAGTGGTTCTCCTTCAATGAATGCAAAGGTTTCCCATTTCTTTTTGGTACGATAGGAGTCACTGCATCCCAATGGAACAAATATGGCTGTAACGCTATCGGCCAATGCTTCGGACAACAGATTGGGAGCCGTTTTCTTCCGTATCTGGCATATCTTGAGATTTTTGCATCCCTTAAAGGCAGCATCTTCGATGTTCTTGGTCTTGTCGGAAAGGATAATCCTGGTCAGCGTCTCCTTACCTACAAATGTACTGTCGTCCATTTGCTTGCAGAAGGCATATGCCGGAATGCAATTGGCAGGATATACATAAAAACGGTTTGGATAAGTCCCGTTCTTGCCTGCATACATGCTGATGGAGGCATTGGAAATGTCCAGCAGTTGCAGGTTTTTGAATTCATCCCGTAGATGCCTGAAATCTACGGCATTCAGCTTGCCCTGCAGGGTCAGTTGGGTGATTTCATTGGCTTCCGCTTCTGTCATCAGTTCCACCAGGGTACCAGGTTTGGCCACGTAGTATCTTTTGGATTTTTGTGCCGAGGCATTCAGCATTAACGCCAGTCCGGCAACGGCTAAAAGTATTTTTCTTAGTTTCATGTTTGTCGATTCCAGATTGATTTTTCAAATATAAGAAGAAACCGGCAGGAATACATGAAGTTTTTTCTTTTTATTATTATTTTTGTCGGATATTAATCAAAATGAGATACAAATGGAGACGGAAGAAACGGTGAAGGAAGAGTGTGTTGCTATGAGTAAAACAAAACGTATTTGGCTGGCATTCGTTGATATAGTACTGTTTACTGTACTTTTTATGATTTTTCTGTTTTTGTTTGCCATACCTTTTGCGATTGCTTTCCCTGAGTTGAAGACACAAGCTGGTGGGATGAGCGTCTATTCAATGATGTTGAATGAAGTCTTGATGTTGGCCAGTGGGCTTATTGCCGCTTGTATGGTGCTGGGTTTCAGGAAGCTTCCTTTTTCGGGCTTGGGCTTGTCTTTGAAGGGATGGGGCAGAAGCCTGCTGAACGGAGCTTTGTTTGTCGTGTTCTTGTATGTAGTTGGTTTTGGCTTGTCTTTATTGTTGGGGGCTGTGGAAGTGGCAGGGGTCTTGTTTTCTCCCATTTCGTTGTTGTCGAGTCTTTTGCTTTATTTTTTAGTGGCAGTTACGGAAGAAGTTATTGGACGCGGTTTCATTTTAGGGCGTATGCTGGATGGAGGCGTCAATAAGTTTGTGGCATTGCTTATCTCTGCGGTGTTATTTTCGTTGATGCATCTTTTCAATCCCAGCTTTGCCTTCGTCCCGTTTTTGAATATCATGCTGGCGGGTTGTTTCTTGGGAGCTTCCTATATATACACGCGTAACCTCTGTTTCCCCATTGCCTTGCATTGGTTCTGGAACTGGATTCAAGGTTCTGTTTTGGGATATAAAGTCAGTGGAAATGAATTTAGCAATAAGAATCTGCTGATTCTTCACTTTCCGGAAGAAAATCTGATAAATGGAGGAACTTTCGGGTTCGAAGGCTCTATTCTGTGTTCACTACTTTTAGTGCTTGGTACAGTAATTATCTTAAGACACTATTATAAGGGATTAGTGATTAGGGATTAATGATTAATACGGAAACCATTAACCACTAACCATTAATCACTAATCCCTAATCACTAATTCTGTTCCACTCCTTTCATTGTCAGCTGTATGCGTTTCCGGTCCATATCTATGCTGAGTACCTTTACGCGTATATGTTGATGAATGGACACTACTTCATTAGGGTCTGATATGAATCTGTCGGCGAGTTGGGAGAGGTGTACCAGTCCGTTTTCCTTGATGCCTATATCGACAAATGCGCCGAAGTTGGTGATGTTTCCTACGATGCCGGGCAATTCCATGCCTTCGCGCAGGTCGCTGATGGTGCGCACGTTCTTATCAAATTCAAATATTTTTATCGGTCCGCGTGGGTCACGTCCGGGCTTGTCCAGCTCTTGCAGGATGTCTTTCAGTGTCGGCATGCCCACGGTGGGGGAGAGGTAGCGTTCCGGATTAATCTTCAGACGCAGCTCCCGGTTGGCTATCAGCTCGGCTACGCTGCAACCCAAGTCCTTTGCCATTTGTTCTACGATACAATAGCTTTCCGGGTGTACGGCAGTATTGTCCAGCGGATTCTTTGCCTGCGGAATGCGTAGGAAGCCGGCACATTGCTCAAACGCCTTGGCACCCATACGAGGTACTTTCATCAGTTCCTTGCGCGAGGTGAAGGCACCGTTTTCGGCACGATAGTTCACAATGTTCTGTGCCAGTTGCGGACCCAATCCCGAGATGTAGGTCAGTAGATGGCTGCTTGCGGTGTTCAGGTTGACACCTACCAAGTTTACACAGTTTTCTACGGTCTGGTCCAGTGATTTTTTCAGCTTGGTTTGGTCCACATCATGCTGGTATTGCCCCACACCAATAGATTTCGGGTCAATCTTTACCAACTCTGCCAGCGGGTCCATCAGTCGTCTGCCTATGGACACAGCACCGCGTACGGTGACGTCGTAGTCGGGAAACTCGTCCCGTGCAATTTTAGAGGCCGAATAGATGGAAGCTCCCTGCTCGCTGACGATGAATATCTGTATGTCGCGGTTGAAGCGCTGATGTTTCAAGAACTCCTCCGTCTCGCGGCTGGCAGTTCCGTTACCTATGGCTACGGCATCTATCTTATAAGACTCTATCATCATTTGCAGCTTGGCAAATGCCTCTTTCTGCTTGCTGACCGGAGGGTGGGGGTAGATGTTCTCATTGTGGAGCAGATTTCCTTGTGCATCGAGGCACACAACTTTACAACCCGTACGAAATCCGGGGTCTATACCCATCACACGCTTTTGCCCCAGTGGTGAAGCCAGCAACAACTGACGGAGGTTTTCGGCAAATACCTTGATGGCTTCCTCATCAGCACGTTCCTTACTTTGCGTGGCGAATTCCGTCTCTATGGATGGCTTCAATAGGCGTTTGTAGGAATCCTGCACGGCTTCCGCCACTTGCTGTCCGCAGGGGTTGTTGCTCCGCACGAATTGGCGTTCCAGCCGTTCCACGCACTCCTCATCGTCTGGGCTGATGCTGACTTTCAGCAGGCCTTCCGTTTCGGCACGCCGGATGGCGAGCAGGCGGTGGGAGCTGCATCGCTTCAACGATTCGGAGCAATCGAAGTAGTCGCGGTATTTGGTCGCTTCCTCTTCTTTGCCTTTCACCACCTTGGCGGTCAGTGTGCCTTGGCGGGCAAATGCGTTGCGCACGCTGTTTCGGGCACGTTCGTCTTCGCTAACATGCTCGGCTATGATGTCACGGGCACCTTTCAGTGCATCTTCCACGTTCTTCACGTCTCCTTTCACGTAACTGGCGGCGCGTTCCTCCGGATGAGGCTCACGTTGCAGCATCAGCAGGGTGGCGAGGGGTTCCAGTCCTTTTTGGCGGGCTGCTTCGGCACGTGTTTTCCGTTTGGGTTTGTAGGGAAGGTAGATGTCCTCCAGTAGGGTGTTGTCCCAGGTCTCCTCGATACGCTTCTGAAGTTCGGCGGTCAGTTTGCCTTGTTCCTGTATGGTGTTGAGGATGGTTTCTTTACGTTTGGCTGTTTCGCTCAGCTTTTCGTAATGGGTCTTTATGGATTCAATCTGCACTTCGTCCAGTCCTCCCGTCACTTCCTTTCGGTAGCGGCTGATGAAAGGAATTGTCGCTCCATCTTCCAGCAGGCCGAGGGTCTGGCTTATTTGTCTTTCTGATATGCCGAGAGCGGCAGATATCATTTGATGAAAATCTTGTATCATTTTGTATCTCATTTTATAATAGGTGCCAAAAGTACAAAAAACAATTGTTGTTTTTTCTTTAGGTTCCAACTTTTATCTATATTTGTCAAAGCTATGGAGCAATTAAACGAATCAATCAATTGAAACACATATATCGTACAATATTACCATGCGTGGTAGCGCTTTTCTGCTGCCTTTTGCCTGCTTTCTCGATTACGGGAGAGCATCCGGTATTGATTATCAGTTCCTATAATCCGGATGCCGGTCGGACTTCCAGCAATATCTCTGACTTTATGGAGGAATTCCAACGTTTAGGAGGGACGAATACCGTTGCATTGGAAAACATGAATTGCAAAAGTTTTTCCGAAGCTCCTTTTTGGGAAAAGAGAATGGCAGGGCTATTATCCAAATACCAGAATGATAAAAGTCCGGCATTGATTGTTCTTATTGGGCAGGAAGCTTGGGCTGCCTACCTTTCTTTGGAAGACTCTGTACGCGGCAATACTCCGGTAGTGAGTGCGCTATCCAGCCGGAACGCCATATTGTTGCCGGGAGATACCATCGATTTGAAGACTTGGATGCCTGAATCCGTAGATTTTTTCACGGATTTTCCGGATTCGCCTATCAAGGCCGGCTTCGTTTATGAGTATGATGTGGAGGCGAATATCAACATGGTAAAGCAGATGTATCCTGACACCGAGAATATCGCTTTTATATCAGACAACAGTTATGGTGGTGTTGCTATGCAAGCTTATGTAGTGAAGGAAATGAAGAAATTTCCCGAATTGGATCTGATACTGCTTGACGGACGTGTCAATACAATATATACTATTTGTGATAGGTTGCATGAACTGCCGGAACATACGGCAGTATTAATGGGGACGTGGCGCGTGGATATGAATGATGGCTATTTTATGCGTAATGCTACTTATGCCATGATGGAAGCTGCTCCAGCCTTGCCCACATTCTCTTTGAGTTCTGCCGGTTTGGGATACTGGGCTGTGGCAGGCATCGTTCCTGCCTACCGTGCTTTGGGCAAGGAGATGGCAAGGCAATCTTATCGTCTGCTGACTGACCCGCAGGATGGGAATACTCATATGGAAGTCATTCCGAATGAGACCATACTGGACGGCAAGCTTGTGAAGGAAAAGAAAGTGAATATCACCGGCCTTCCGCAGCCGGTAAAGATGCTGAACGTAACCCCTTCTTTCTACGAACAGTACAAGTATCATATCTGGTCTGTCGGTGCTGTTCTGTTGGTGCTGTTGGGCGGTTTGTTCGTTTCCCTTTACTTTTATTATCATACAAAGAAGTTGAAGGATGAACTGGAGGTATCCGAGGGTGCCTTGCGCGAAGCAAAAGACCGTGCCGAAGAATCCAGCCGTCTGAAGAGTGCTTTCCTTGCCAATATGAGCCACGAAATCCGTACTCCATTGAATGCGATTGTGGGCTTCTCGGACGTGCTGTCTGCCGGAGGAGCCTCGGAAGAAGAACAGCGTGGCTATTTCGAGATTATTAGGACCAACTCTGATTTGCTGCTTCGGTTGATTAATGACATATTGGATGTGTCCCGTTTGGAGGCCGACCGCGTCATCCTTTCTTTGGAGAGCTGCAATGTAGTGCAGATATGCCAGCAGGTAGTAGCTTCCGTGGCCCAGGCACGCAGGTCGACCAATCAATTCTTATTTGAGTGTGAACGTGAGGTAGTGGAGATGCGGACGGATGTGCAGCGTTTACAGCAGGTTGTGATAAATCTGCTTTCCAATGCGGACAAGTTTACAAAAGAAGGTACGATAACCTTGAAGCTGGAGCTGGATACGGCGAGGAATGTTGCAGTATTCTCGGTGACTGACACCGGTTGCGGCATTCCATTGGACAAACAGAAACGGGTGTTCGAACGTTTCGAGAAGCTGAACGAATATGTGCAGGGAACCGGCTTGGGCTTGTCCATCTGTAAGCTGACCGTTGAGAAGTGGGGCGGCGAGATTTGGATAGATCCTGCCTATACGGATGGAGCGCGGTTTATGTTTACCCATCCTATGAACTTATAAGAACCGACAAGAAATAAGGAAATATAATGAAAAGATTTAGTTGTTTTTTTATCTGGATTTTTGTCCTGACAAGCATACTGCCTGCGCAGGAAAGAGAGGTGAAACTGAAAGTCGTACAGACCAGTGATATACACGGAAATTACTATCCCTACGACTTTATACGCCGCCGGGAGGCAACCGGCAGTCTGGCACGTGTGCATGCTTTGGTGCAAAAAGAACGTGAGGCTTATGGCAAAAATCTGATTCTCTTGGACAATGGTGACATTCTGCAGGGACAGCCCACAGCCTATTATTATAATTACATAGATACCGTTGCCCCTCATCTGGCAGCGGAGATGATGAATTTCATGGGGTATAATGCCGGCAATATGGGTAACCATGACGTAGAGACCGGCCGTACCGTTTTCGACCGTTGGGCAGGTGACTGCCGTTTTCCGATATTGGGTGCCAATATTGTGGATACTGCTACCGGAGAAACCCATTTCAAACCCTATGAGGTGCTGGAACGTGACGGAGTGAAAATTGTGGTTCTCGGTATGATAACTCCTGCCATTCCTGTATGGCTTTCAGAGAATCTGTGGAAAGGGTTGCGTTTCGACGATATGGAGGAGACTGCCCGCAAATGGATGAAGATTATCCGTGAGCAGGAAAAGCCTGATTTGGTTATCGGTATGTTCCATGCCGGCCAGGATGCCCAGCTGATGGGAGGCAAGTATCGCGAAAACGCTTCCGTAGAAGTGGCGTGCAACGTGCCGGGATTCGATATTGTCCTAATGGGGCACGACCATGCGCGCGAATGCAAGAGGGTGTGCAACATAGCCGGTGACTCGGTACTGGTGATGGACCCTGCCAGCAACGGTGCCGTTGTGAGTAATGTGGATATAACCTTGAAATTGCGTGACGGCAAGGTTGTTGGCAAGAAGATAGACGGCATACTGTCCGATACGAAAGACTACGGCATCAGCGAAGAGTTCATGCAACGCTTTGCCCCCGAAAATGAAGCCGTGCAGAATTTTGTTTCCAAGAAAATTGGTTCTTTTACCGAGACTATCTCCACACGTCCTGCCTATTTCGGTTCTTCCGCTTTTATAGACCTTATCCATGAGTTGCAGTTGGCAATCAGCGGAGCGGATATTTCTTTTGCGGCTCCTTTGTCCTATGATACGGAAATCCGTAAAGGAGACATTTTTGTGAACGATATGTTCAATCTGTATAAGTACGAAAATATGCTTTACACCATGCGTTTGACGGGAAAGGAGATACGCGATGCCTTGGAGATGTCGTATGATTTGTGGACCAATCGGATGAAGTCTCCGGACGACCATATCCTGCTCTTCCGTGAGAAACGTCGCGAAGGTGCTACGGATAGGGCCTCATTCAAGAATTTCAGCTTCAACTTCGATTCTGCGGCGGGTATTATCTACACGGTGGATGTGACCAAGCCGGATGGCAAGAAAGTAACCATTCTCAGTATGGCAGACGGTACCCCGTTCGATATGGACAAAATGTATAAGGTAGCGGTGAATTCTTATCGCGGAAACGGTGGCGGCGAATTGCTGACAAAGGGGTCCGGCATCTCGCAGGATGAATTGAAGGAGCGCATCATCCACTCTACGGATAAGGACTTACGCTATTATCTGATGCAGTACATCGAGCGAAAGAAGGTGATTGAACCGCGTGCGCTGAATCAGTGGAAGTTCATTCCCGAAGAATGGACGGCTCCGGCTTCCAAGCGTGATTATGAGTTCTTGTTTGGCAAAGTTAAAGAATAATTCACTATCTTTGCGGCTCAGAATCTATAGTATAAGTTTTTGGACGTGAAGCAGAAGAAAAAAATTATAGGTGCATTGAGCTTGCTGGTACTATTTATCATGTACCAGGCAAGCATCACCGCGTTCACTCACGTCCATTATGTGAATGGGGTGCTGATAACGCACTCGCACCCTTTTCATGGCACACATTCTCACTCCCAGACTTCCCTGCTGGTCATTGGGCATTTGTCGGCATTCTGCTCTTCCGGGGCGGATGTGTATGAGGTTCAGCACCCGATGCGTCCTTTGCTGGCCATGCTCAGCGTCAAACCGGCAACGCCTACTGTTAAGGGGGAAGTGATACGTACCCTTTCCCTTCGCGCTCCTCCCGCTCTTTTTTCATAGTCATTAGGTTTAAAAACGCCTGGATTTTTTGTATGTAGATACCAGGCTTTTTAGTCTCGAATGTCTGGCATTTCAGTGAACGAAGTGCGGCATCTCGGATGATTATCTTTTTTCAGACTTGAATTATTTTTTTTATTTAGAGCGCTAATTTGATGAAACAATACATTTTGGCGTTGGTACTTGCAGTGGTAAGTGCCAGCGTAGCTTTTGCCGTAAATCCTATAAAAGAAGGCAATATGATTTCCGGCCATGTGATAGTGAAAGGTACGGAGGAAAATATACCGTATGCCACGGTTTTGATTATCGGCAGTGGTCAGGGAACGGTTTCCAATGAAGAAGGACAATTTGAGTTCCGCAAGCTTCCGGCGGGAAAATACAAGCTCCGCGTGTCGGCAGTGGGCTACAAGACCCAAGAGAAGGAAGTGACGGTGAGCAAGGACTTTACTGCCGTCATACATTTCCCGATGGAAGAGGAGAGTTTCATGACCGATGAAGTGGTGGTATCTGCCAACCGCAACGAGGTAAGCCGCAAGGCAGCTCCGGTAGTTGTAAATGTGATGAGTACCAAATTGTTCGAGATGGTCAACTCCACCGACCTTGCCAAGACACTGAACTACCAGTCGGGCCTGCGCGTGGAGAACAACTGCCAGAACTGCGGCTTCCCCCAGGTGCGCATCAATGGCTTGGAAGGTCCGTATTCGCAGATATTGATAAACAGCCGTCCCATCATCAGTGCATTGAGCGGTGTGTACGGATTGGAGCAAATCCCCGTGAACATGATTGAACGGGTAGAAGTGGTGCGTGGCGGAGGCTCTGCCCTGTTTGGCGCCAATGCTGTGGGAGGAACTATCAATATTATAACCAAAGACCCCATCAACAATTCCTTCCAGGTATCGAGCATGTTCTCCAATATGGACGGCAAGTCCTGGGAGCAATATATGGGTGGCAATGTGTCTCTGGTAGCCAAAGACAATTCTTACGGCATCGCCTTTTATGAGAGTTACCGCAACCGTAACCCCTACGACCGCGATGGCGATGGCTTTTCCGAGCTGGGCAAGCTGAACATGAATACCTTCGGTTTCCGCGCCTATTACCGTCCTACGCATTTCAGCCGCATCAATCTGGAATACCATACCACTAACGAACTTCGTCGCGGAGGCAACAAATTCGATTTGCAGCCGCACGAGACGGACATCACCGAGCAGACCAAGCATATCATCAATAGCGGAGGCGTGAGCTATGATTTGTTCTGGAAAGAGTACAAGCATAAGATTTCGGCTTACACCTCCATCCAGCACACCGACCGCAACAGCTACTATGGTGCCCAAAAGAACATGAATGCCTACGGCAAGACGAAAGACCTGACCTGGGTTGCCGGCGGCATGTACGTGGGCAATATGGACAACTGCTTCTTTGCCCCCGCCACCTTCACCGGCGGACTGGAATATCAGAACAACTCCCTGCACGACATCATGACCGGCTATCATCGTGACATGGAGCAGGATGTCCGCATTGCCAGCGCCTTCGTGCAGAATGAGTGGAAGATGAACGTACTGACCATGCTGGTCGGCGCCCGCCTGGACAAGCACAACCTGATAGACAAGCTTATTTTCAGCCCCCGCGTCAACCTGCTCTACAAGCCGACAGATGATTTTCAGGCACGCTTGACTTATTCTACCGGTTTCCGTGCTCCGCAGGCATACGATGAGGACTTGCACGTGACGGCAGTAGGCGGCAAGGGAGTCCAAATCAAACTCGCCGATAACCTGAGTGAAGAACGCTCCAACAGTTACAGCGGTTCGGTGGACTGGACTGCCCATCTGGGTCACTGGCAGGCAAACATCCTGGTGGAAGGTTTCTATACAGACCTGCGCCACGTCTTTGTGCTCGAAGATATCGGCAAGAACGAAGTAGGGGATGTCATCAAGGAGCGCCGCAACGGAAACGGTGCACGCGTATATGGTGCCAATCTGGATGTAAAGATTGCCCATGGCAAGGAGGCGCAGTTCCAGCTCGGATTTACGGCACAGCGCAGCCGCTATACCCATGAGGAAGCCTGGACGAAGGTGGACGGAGAAGACCTTACCACCAAGCGCATGCCCCGTACACCTGATTATTACGGGTACTTCACTTTCTCCTCCGCACCGGTAAAGAATTTTGATTTCTCTCTTTCCGGTACCTATACGGGAAAGATGATTGTTCCGCACTACGCACCGGAAGATGCTCCCGAGGGTGCCTTCTGTAATATCACTTCAGACCGCATGGAGCATACTCCCCAATTCCTGGACCTGAATGTGAAGTTGAACTATACTTTTGTGCTTCACGACCATATCAAGCTTCAGTTGAATACGGGTGTACAGAATATTTTCAACAGTTTCCAGAAAGACCTGGATAAAGGGGAATTCCGCGATGCGGGTTATTTCTACGGACCGACGCAACCGAGAACCTTTTTTATCGGTTTCAAGATAATGAACTAAAAGTTTCCATTTAAGAATTTTTAGAGCTAAATTCCGCAAAATAGTCCTACATTTGTCGCCAAAGCACAAAAACCATGGATACTAAGAGAATACGGAATGTAGACATTTCCCAGATACATCATTTGCCGATGATTGATTTCATCGGCAATGATTTTGCTATTTTTAATGACATCAAGGACATGCCTTTGAGCTCTTATCCCACCCGTTTGAATGCTGCTTGCCTGACTGTCTGCTTGAAAGGGTGGTGCAAACTGGAACTCAACCTGCAGCAATGTGAAATGCGGGAAGGTATGTTGGGTATTATTCTTCCCGACCAGATTGTTCTGCAACGCGAGCGTTCCGATGATTTTTCCGGTCTTTTCATTGCCGTCTCAAGGGATTTTATGGATATGGTGATACCTACCATGCAACAGCTTTTCCCTATGTTTTTCATGATTAAGGAGCGGCCCTTCGTTCACATCACTCCGGAGGAATCCCAATCGTTTCAGGAGTATCACTCTTTTCTTTGGAGCAAGGTGAAGCTGAAAGACAATCCTTTCCGTAAGGAAATCACTCAGGGGTTGCTGTTGGCCCTTTTTTATGAGATATATAATATCTATCAAGGACATGTCATCCAGGAACGCATTCCCAAAAGCAGGAAGGAAGACTTGTTCGAGCGCTTTATCCGTGCTATTTCCGAGTCCTATAAGGAAGAGCGCAGTGTGTCCTACTATGCTGATAAGATGTTCCTCACTGCCAAGCACCTTTCCACCGTAGTGAAGGAAATCAGCGGAAAGACGGCGGGCGAATGGATTGACAGTCTCGTCGTTTTGGAAGCCAAAGCCTTGTTGAAGTCTTCCGAGCTGAGCATTCAGGAAATTGCAGACGAGCTGCACTTTGCCAACCAGTCGTTCTTTGGCAAGTATTTCAAGCATCACACCGGTATGTCACCTAAAGAATATCGCCGGCAATAGGTTCAATGTGACGGAATAATGTTTATTTTTGCGGTAAAGATTTACCCCCAAAATAAACTATCATGGAAAAAAGAGAAATTGACCTTACTGTTTCCTGCTATGGAAAGGTGAAAGGAGTGAAGTATGACGTTGTCATCCTACCTTGGGGAGCTACGGAGCCCCATAATCTGCATCTGCCTTATCTCACTGATTGTATTCTGCCGCATGATATTGCCGTAGATGCGGCTGCACTGGCTTTGCAGAATTCCGGTGTACGCTGTATGGTGATGCCTCCCGTACCTTTCGGTGCACACAATCCGGGGCAGCGCGAACTTCCGTTCTGCATCCATACCCGCTATTCCACCCAGCAGGCCATTCTGGAAGACATAGTTGCTTCCCTCTATGCACAAGGCATGCGTAAGCTGATTATTCTCAGCGGTCATGGCGGCAACAACTTCAAGGGAATGATTCGTGACCTGGCGTTTGTGTATCCCGATTTTCTGATTATCGCTGCCGACTGGTTCAGCATCGTCCCTCCCAAAGACTACTTTGAGGCTGTTGTCGACGACCATGCCGGCGAGTCTGAGACTTCCGTCATGATGCATTACCATCCCGAGCTGGTGAATCTGGCTGAGGCCGGTGACGGAGAGTCCCAACCGTTTGCCATTCCTTCCTTGAATGAAAAGGTTGGCTGGGCTCCCCGCCATTGGGATAAGGCTACAGTCGACAGCGGGGTAGGGAACCCCAAAAAAGCTTCTGCCGAGAAAGGAGAACGTTATATGAAACCGGTGGTGGAAAAGTTGGCGAAACTCTTTACGGAAGTCGGCCTGGGAAGTCTGTATTGATGTACTTGGCTTCCGGCTATATATAAAAATAGGCAATAACCGTTGTGGATATTGCCTATTTTTTTAGTGCACCCTAAAAACTAATCTCTTTACTCTTATAAAAACTAATCTTTCTCTATTTCGAGTACAAAATTAGAAGGTTTTTGCGGGTTATGAATTGACATAAGTCAAAAATCTCATTCGGATATTATTTTTTCAAACGTGCCCAAAAGCCCTTCTTTTTCTGCCGGACCGGTTCACTGTTTTCGCGGAACAGTTCTTCGTAGGTCACTCCGTCATGTATCATGCGGTAGATGCTTCCCCAGTCAGGCAGTCCACCTAGGTTGCGGTCATCGATAAAGAGATCGGCTTTTACTTTGCGTGAAAAACCGGTGTGTGCGATGTCTTCTTCCGGATAGTCCCGGTTGACGGCATAGAATTCCACACCCCGTTCCCTGCACCATTCCACAGCTTCCTCCAGGAGCTTCCCTTCACGTACCGACCATAAAATCAGCCGGTGACGCTCGTTTATCAGCATCTTCAGCGTAGCGGTGGCAAAGGGAATTTCTTCTCCTATCTGGGGATAGCGGTGTTCTACAATGGTACCGTCAAAATCAACGGCTATGGTCATAAATGAATAGCTTTTATTGGTTTCAGACTGTGGAGAAAATTATCCTTGACCGCCTGTGGTGCCCCCTGAGTGCTGGCTGACCGGATTGTTTGAATATTCTTCCTGATGTCCCGTGTAGCTTTTCAACTCTACTTTTACGTCTTTGCTCTGGTTGCCTACCACTACTTTAAAGGTATATGTTTTCACGCGTACCATACGCTTGCTGCCATACAGCAGTACATGGTTGCCACTGACACTTGCAGTCAGCTTTTGTTCAATTTCATAAGAACCGTTCGTACCTCCCTCTTCAGTTTCAATGTAGTTGTTGATGTATGTGGCCAGTGCATCGGATGCTCCTGCAGCTTTCAGCGCTTCAGCCGGAGAAACGGTATAGTCCCATCCGTTCTTGATTTTAAGGGTCAGGGTGATGTTTTCCAGCGCATCGTAATCTCTGTTCTCAATCTTGATTACCTCGGCTTTTCCATTCACTTCGTTGTAGCCGTCTGCTACACTGGCGGCAGCTTGTTTGGTAAATTTCACTCTAGGTGAATATTTGCCGGCTATCTTCTCGCCTTGCGGAATGGTAATGATGTAATTGTTATTGTTGAATCCTACGGTTTTAGCAGCGGCTCTGGTTGCAGGCGCCTCGCTGGATTCCACTTCCATGTTTTCCGGATCAAAATAGCCCAGGTTGGCATCAGTCGACGGATTGGGAATGGCAATGATGATATCTTCCTTGGCAACAGCGTCAGCCGGCTCTGTCTTGATGGCTACGTTATTTACAGAAGCCTTTGATGCTTCCGGTTGTGTGGAAGTTGCCGGATTGGCCTCACGTGCCTCTTCAAACACGACGGCTGCAATCTTGGTGTTTTCTTCCGTACCTCCGGTGGGTATGTTGATGGTGGCGGCATTCTCCTTTTCCGGATTTTCTATTTTCGGAGCCTCAATGGTGCTTCCGTCAGCCTCCTGCATCTCGCCGAATTCTATGGTTGTTGACATTTTTACATTTACCACCATCAGGCTGTGGTTGGCTGTTCCGTCTGTAAATTCTGCTGTGGCCTCGTAGTCATCATGTCCTTCAGCTGTTACAGTGAGCGTGTAGATGCCGGTTTTGTTCACAGTCAGTGAGTATACGCCTTTTGCATCGGTTGTGGCAGAGTATTCGCCGCTTTTTACGGTGGCTCCTGCCAATGGACCGTTGGCATCGGTAATGGTACCTGCAATGTAGTAGGCTGTTTGACTTCTCAGCGGGTCTTCCACTTCTTCATACTTCTTGTCGTCATCGTGGCAAGATGTAAGGACTGTTGTGCTGAAGGTCATTGCAAACATCAATGCACCTCCTAAAAATAAACTTTTCTTTTTCATAATTTTCGTCATTTGATAAAACTAATCTGTTTAAATTATACTTATTTCGATTTTTCTTTTTGCAGTTCCTTTATAAGGAAATAGCGTATATAGTCCGGCTGGTAGAAGTTGCTGCTTCGGTTTTCGTTAGGGCGTGTACTGTAACTTTTTCCCAGTTGTTTTTCTATGTACTCTCCATCTGCCACCATGCCGTATGCCCATGCAAAGTAGTCAGCCGGTTTTACTCTGAAGAATCCTTTTCTACTCCATTTTTTTCTCGGCAGGGGGATGGCAAAATGAAATCCTCCGTTTATCTCTCCGTCTGTACAAAGGGCATACAAGCCGATGGCATACTCTCCAAAGTGCCGCGTACAGTCTCCTCTCACTCCATAATCACCGTAAATATATCTTCCTGCTTTCAAGTCGAACTGCAAGTTGAGGCGTGGTTCGTAGTACGAAGCATTCAGTGAGGCATTGATACGCTGTTTTCTGCCTATATACCAGCCGTCTTCCCGGGTGATGGCGGAGAAACTGGTGGAGCCTGCCGTTCCGCCCAGTTCCCAACGTCCGTTGTTGGTGCGGTATTTTATTTCCAGTTGTGCACCATATCTGTTGTTGGTGAAGTTACCCACCGTCATTTTCCCGAAGATGTTGTGCCTGAAGCGTACATCCTGCGATAGAGCTATGATTCCCGGTCTTATCCGTTTCATCTCTCCACTCAGATTGGTGGCTACGGGCAGTATCACTTGTGCGGTCATTTTCCCACCTTTCCATAGAGCCATTTCCACTGCCGGATTCAGGTTGATGGCATATGTATACAGTTCGTCAAACGTATTGTTCTCCAAAAACAAATCGGGGTATATCACCAAATCCACCTTCCAGGCAGACGGCACTTCTTCCTGACCGGCATTTTTCAATGCCTTCATGGCCGCATCCGTATCTACCGTAATTCCCATTTGCTGATATACTTGTGTCAGGCTGATTTCTCCGTTTCTGTATGCTGCCGTCAGTGTATCCGGCAGATTGATGCAAAGCCTGGGAATCCGGTTTTCCAGTACCACCAATTGCAAATCGCCCTTCGTCTTGCTTCCCAAGCAGGCATCTATGGCTTTGCCCACTCCGGTGTAGGTACTTCTATATACGTTGTTCTCAAAACTTACAGTGGTTACCCCTGGGGTCTGTGCACATCGTATATTTTCCATACCGATGGCTTTCAAGCTCTCTGTCACTTGGGCATCTGCCATTGCAGAAATACCACAGAACCATATTGCTAGTATCCACTTCAAACCGCTTTTTCTCTTGTTTTTCATCCTACTCTCCAATCCCTAATCCTTCATCCCTTATCTCTCTCTTAGTGCAACAACCTGCATTCATACCGTATTCCTCCCGATATGCTGTTGAATTCTCTGGTAAACACATGGATGGAGAGATGCCTCCATAATCTGGCGGCAGCTCCCACATTGAAACCTTCCGAATCATATTCGGCCATGACAGTCATTTCCCGGCAGAAAGCAGGGGAGTAGCTGATACCTCCGAAAGGACCGTCTTTTATGCTGTGATCATTCAGTGGGATGTAGTAGCCTGCTGTCACAGCAAGACGGTCACCTTGGGCAATGGAGAAGCCTTTGGTAAGAGCGCCGTAGACAGTGGCAAAATAGTTTGTTCCGGTATTTTTGAAGGGGTCGTCTACACCTATTACTAGACTTGGCCGGTATTTCCCTTCTTTCAATGGTCGTATACGTGCAGTCATCGACCGGTCTTGCTGGAAATAGCCTCTTTTCCCGTCATATCGTCTGGTTTTCAATAGTGTGCATCGATAACTTAATTCCACAAACGAGAGGAAGGTCATATTCACGAAATAATTTCCGGTATTGAAGTTGAACGGTGTCATGCCGTCCGGCAGATAATTACCACCTCCCATAAAGGTGCCGGCTTCCTGCATGTCTGCTGTGGGGATATTCAGTAGCCCGGTGTTGCCCATGGAGTATTGGGCTTGTGCTTTGAGGACACAGCACAATAGGCAACAGACCATAAGTCCTTGTCTAAATTTCATACTAATTCTTAATTTTGAGGCGGTGTTGTTTGGAGAGTTAAAGTACGCTACGCTATTGCCAGTCACATCGGAAAGTTGTTTGTGGCGGCATCTAAATTTTAAAAAAACGTGGTAAAATTACGTCAAATGTATCTGATACGCAAGAAAAAATGGGGAAACTAATTTAAAGTAACTGATATACTTCCACCGCCTTATCTGTAATTTTGCCCCAAATCGTCTATACCTATTTTTTGTGTTTACCTAACTTTTGTGAATAACCTGAAATTAGTAGTTGTCTTATTAAAAGGATATAAACTTTACCAAATTCTTTAGTATTGCTAAATATATTTTATACACAATACTTGCTCTATTATTGGAGCCATATCAAAATATTTATACTGTCCTAAACGACCACCAAATATGACATTTTCTTCTTTCTCTGCAAGTTTGCGATATTCTTCCGCTAAAGTGTTATTACGCTCATCATTCACAGGATAATAAGGTTCCATGCCCTCTTTAAATTCTGTGGAATATTCCTCGCTAATAACAGTTTTGGGACAATCATACACTTCTTTTCCAAACATCTCGAAATGTTTATGTTCGATAATTCGAGTATACGGTTCATCGTGTGAGGTATAATTAACAACTGCGTTTCCTTGATAATTGGGTATATTTTCTATTCTTGTTTTGAAAGAAACAGTACGCCAATCAAGTTTTCCAAGTCGATAGTCGAAATATTCGTCAATAGCGCCTGTATATACCAATTTCTCTGCTATGTCTCGCCAATTATTTTTATACTCCGATTTGAAAAAGTCAACGTTAGTTTTACACTCAATACCATTCAACATTCCATTTATCAGTTTGTTGTAACCACCAATAGGAATTCCTTGATACTTATCATTAAAATAATTGTTGTCGAATACTAAACGTACTGGCAGACGTTTGATGATAAAGGCAGGAAGATCAGAGCATTTACGTCCCCATTGCTTTTCTGTGTATTCCTTGATTAGTTTTTCAAAGATATCTTTTCCGACTAGAGTTAGGGCTTGTTCTTCTAGATTTTGTGGTTTTCTTCCTTTCTGAGTTGCAATAGCTTCTGCTTTCTGCTCGTTAATCTTTGCAGAGGCTTCTTCTGGAGTTAATACTCCCCACATCTGATAGAAGGTATTCATATTAAAAGGAAGATTGAATAACTTTCCTTTATAGTTAGCAATAGGAGAATTTGTATATCTATTAAACTCTACGATAGAGTTGACAAAATCCCAAACTTGTTTATTGGATGTATGGAATATATGGGCACCATATTTATGGACATTGATGCCTTCAATATTATCACAGTACATGTTTCCACCCAATTGTGAACGTTTGTCTATTACTAGGCACTTCTTTCCTGCTTGTTTTGCACGATAGGCAAAACAAACGGAAAACAATCCTGCTCCTACGAGTAAGTAATCATATTTCTTTGTCATTGTTTTTTATATTGAAAAGTGACGGACATATTTTTGAAGTCAACGGGATGATAAAAAGGAAAGACACATATAGTATGATGAATGTTACTACGGCCCAAACCATTGATTGATGTATGAATTTTCCAAAGATTTTAGCAGTTGGTATTAGAATAAAATTATGAAAGCAAAGTATTACTAATGAGAACTTTCCCCAATAGAATAGGCAGCAAACTTCAACCATCGTTCGTTCAAAATGGATAAGCAAAGTACCATGATAGTTCCACCAAAGACCGAGAGTAAGAACAACAGATAGAATCCCTCATAATGATTATTTTGCATACTTATACTAATACCGAAAATTGCTAAAAGTAAAAAGCCTGTTAACAAGGAAATAACAACTGTCCATTTTCTATCTTGCCAATAATTGCTAATATATTTCTTTATCAAATAGCCCATTGTTAATAAAGGGCATGCTACTAATGATGGCCCCATGAACAGAGGTAATGTTATTTCCCATCTATGGATGTAAAATCCTATACATCCGATTACAAATGAAAGAAAAATAATACTAAAATCTTGCCTACGACTAATCACTACTATAAAATAGAACAATAGGAAGCCCCAATACAATGACAATAAAAACCATAAAGGACCATTAAAAAAGGTCTTACTGTATATGGGATTCAAGATATTATCCCAAACAAACTCATGTTTTGTTTCGAAGTCTACCAAAGATAAAAAGAATGAAATGATAAAAGAAATGAAATATACTACAACAAATGGTTTTAATAGTGATTTTGTTTTTTTCCGTATTTCTTTCTTTATACATAGAGTATCTATTTTGATGAGATATCCTGAAAGTGTAAAGAATATAGGAACATATATACTTGAAATAAAACCGTTTATCAATTCTGGAGAGGCGAATTCTGTAGGTTTATTTCCCCATATATGCATCCAAACAATCATCATCATGCCGATACCTTTAGATATATCTAAAAATTGGATACGTTTATTTGCTTCTGTCATATTTTCTTCCTGTAAATTTAGCTGATAAAAAACTTTTGATTTTCTTTCCCCAATTCTCGTTTCCAATTTGCACGAAATCAGTCTCAACATACTTGATGTCATTCTTCTTCAACCATACATCAAGAAGCAACTCACTGACACGGCCAAACAGCCTGGCGTCAAAGGCAGACATCTGGGTTATGTCAATCTCTTTCTCCAAGGCAAAAAGAATAGGGAATAACCAAGAGCAATAACTATCAAGCACTTCATACTTCATTATCATCATATTGAACATGTGAGCTGAAGTACGCTTCATCACTTTGTCAAATGTCGGTACATATTCAAGACACTGCTTTCTCATGATTTCGCGAGTTAGTTCCAAATGCTCCAAGTCATGTGTGTGCTTGTAATGCGAACTCAAAGATTCTATGAAATACTTACGCTTTTTAGGTAATACAACATCAGCTTTTATTAGAAAATTATTAGCTTCTTCCTTTGTGAGAATGAGTGAATATTTCCATTTACCTTTACGGCAACTGAAATGACGGCGATAGTGAGCCAAACCGATATAGTCTGCTTTCACGTTCTTCCATCCCCAATAGAGGGCAGTCAGTTCACAGAAGTACGGATTCTTCTCTGAGATATTGTCACCAGTATCATCCCCTTTATAACCAATGTCATTTTTGGTTAGAGCATTACCCACTCTAATAGGTAGATACATTTCATCCAGAGGCATATGGGCTTTTTTGTGCGTAGCCACTAAAATTTTTATATCCATAGTTGTTTGCTTTTTATTACTTGTATAGAACCATTTTGTCAGAGTGTCAGCTACAATTTGAGCATTTCCTCTGTGTAAAGGCTTGAAGTTATAGGTTTTTGCTTTTTCTATCATTTCAAGTAAGTCATTCTCATCCATGCAGCAAATAACACAACCAAGCTCATTCATTTTTTTTGCTACCTGACTTTGATCATGAACATGTTCAATACCATTACGTCTCGGAAGTACAATTACTCGCTTACCTTTATCTACAGCTTCACAGATACCACCCCATCCACCTTGCAATACAAGGATGTCGGCTTTATCCATAAACTGTTCCATCTTGTTTTTCGGACAGAAATCAAAATGCTCTTTTACATGTTTGAAGTCATACTTAGTATAACCGGTCTGCACAATCACCTCTTCATTTGTAATGGCAGCATAGTCATCTGCCGCTTTTGCCATTCTCGAAAAATCCTGAGAATGTGTTCCTAAACTGAATAAGATCATAAGACGCCAATATATTTTGCTTTTGGGAATATTTTCAGCATCTCTTCCCATTGTACACAGAAGAGGTCACTATATTTATAAGCACTTTGGGGAGTTCTAGAAGAAGTATAGACATCTGCAGCAGAACACACATAAATCACCTTGCTTTTCAATAATAGTTTTCCAAAAAAGATTGTAGGGAATGCCATTCCGGAACCAGTGGAAATAATAACATCTGGACGTTCTCTAAATAAAAAGTATAGTGACTGAAAAGCATTTACTATCCAAGTCCATTTTTGGGATGGTATAACATTGATTACATAATGATGATGTCGCGAAGAAAGAAAGCCTTTTAAATGGGTAGATTTAAATGTAAGCCAGTAAATGTCATATTTACTTTCATTTATATTTTTCGTAGCCAAACGTAGTTCTGTAAAATGCCCACCGGGGCAACACGCCATGCAAATGCGCGGTTTTTTATCTTTCATTTTTATAATAGCTGTTTATATAAATTACATAATGTCTTAAACACTGTTTCTGGCAAGAAAACACTTATCAAATTAATACTTTGCCGCCCGTATTTTTCTACCTTATCTCTATTTTGAATAAAAGAAAGAATGGAATTTTGTATTTCAACAATATCTCCAGGATTGATTAAATAGCCGTTCACTCCATTCTTTACAATCGCAGGAATACCTCCGACTGCGGTTGATATAATCGGACATCCATATGACATAGCTTCTAAAATAGCTATAGGCAATCCTTCGTTATATGACGGAAGAATGAATATGTCAGCCCAATTAAGGCATTCTATTTTCTTATTGCCGGTTACAAACCCCTCAAAAGTTACGCAATTATTCAATCCATAGTCTTTGATTGTTTTCTGTAAAATATGTTCTTCCTTATTTCCTCCTATTCTTAATTGGATATTTTTTGTAATCTCTTCACCACCTGACCATATGGCTTTCAATAAATCATACACACCTTTACGCTCTCCAATGATTCCTAAATATAAAAGTTTTATTTTTGTATTGTCCCGATTCACTGTACGAATAGTTGGAGGGGTTATAGTATTGTTCAATACTACAATTATATCAGGATTCACCCCGATTCCGATAAAATACTCTTTCCAAGAATCTGACAATACAAAATATTTGTCACAGGAATTAATGGTTTCTAATATTCTTCGCTTGTGTCTTGACGGCTGAAAGTATCCATCAAAGTCAGCACAATGCATGTGCATGATAATCTTTTTGCCAAAGAACTTTCCTACCTTCACAAAGAATATATTTCGTTCAAACGAAGCAAAGGCAGCCCCTTGTATATGAACAATCCTAATATTTCTATCGAAGAACATATAGAGAAGGAAGAGAATATATGAATAAATGGCATACCATATTTTAATTATCAGATTACCATACTTCCATGCCGGTATAAATTTCATGTCTTCAAAATACATATCGTATGAAGTCAAAACAGCGGCCATACCACCGGGAGCATTATTCTTGAAATATTCTCCTATCATTAGGATTTTTGATGATATTTCTCTGTTTATCAACTTCTTCATTCTTTCTGTTTGCTTAAAATTGTCAATACTTGCTCTACGCTCTCCTTTATTGTTCCGGAATTATCCACAACATTCACATCTGTTTTTCCTGCTAATTTCTGGTACAAGGCAAAACGGTAGGGGAAATCAGGGTTGGTATGGTTTTCGATTCGACAGTCCAAAACTGCCTGGTAATTACGAATTACCACAAACTGATACGAATCTTTGGGTAGGATAGCATGAAACTTCTTATACCACTTACTGTCAAGTATGTCGTTAAGCCTACATTCTGCTCCTAAGTCAATAAGTATATCATTAATCCAACGATCACAAATCACATAGTCAGACCTCAGCTTCATCACTTTCTTTTTGGCTATCTTATTATCCAAATAAGAACACCACACATAAAGTTTGCAGAACCACGGCATCTTATAAAGTTGGTGTTCCCACACATTCCCCATCTTGTTGTGAACCTTCACCGAAAGTCCCAAAATACGTGCAAAGGCATTCATAACTTTTACTGTGTAATGGCTATACCGCATCCAAATATAATCTACTGTTTTGCCTTGCTGCTCCAACTTATCTTTCAAACTATTGATGACCGTGGTCTTGCCACTGCCGTCCACACCACTGATAATTATATATTTCGTCATGTTGTTACTGTTTTACTTCTGTTACAATTTTCATCCAATCTGTTCCCACTTGTTCCCAAGTTGGATGCATACCCATTATTTCCAACGCTTTCACGGCCAACATGTCGCGTTCGTTCTTGTTGTTCCATAACTCTGATAGAGCCTTGGTCAAATTGTTTACTGAAACTTTTGCTGCCACTTTCAATCCGTCTTTCAGATACTCTGTTGTTCCTGCATTGGAGAAAGATATAATGGGAGTTCCGCAAGACATCACTTCATAATAAGTGATGGGTATTTCTGCCGGAATACAGATAAACGGTAAGACTACAGCATATGCTTCCATCATAAAAGCCTTTAACTGTGGAATTGTGAGCTGTGAACGGAGTACGGTCACACAATCCTTGTTGTGCATAGTATCCAATGTCTTAAAGAATAGGTCATACTGTGCTCCCACATCGTTACGCATCAGAAAGACAATTTTCGGCTGGGTATTTTTATTCTGTTCTGCAAACTTATCGAATGCTTTCAATAAAAGCTGGCTTCCGCGTACTTGTCCTGGAGCACCTGTAAAGAGATAGAACCTTTTGCCTTTCAGTTGATTCTTTTTCAAGACACTTTCATCTGTCTCAATTTCCTCAAACTCATCTTTGCCGGGATATATAGTATGTGTAGACAACGCATTGCCTAACTGTAGTGAAGTGTATTCTGTTAGACCGATAATGTCAGTAAATCCTACACGTTTTAGCTTTTGGGTTATCCACATCTTTGGTGTCGCAGCTTCCAACATCCAGGCTTTGGCAAAGATGCCGTAATATCGGAAAAGTTGAAAAGCATTCCATTTAGGGGTAATCCCCGATGGGATATATGCAACCTTTCGACACGTCATCTTTTGAAAGGCACTCAGATTACGCAGACCCTCACGGATAGTTGCGGCGAAATAGAAAGTGTCGTAGTCCCGATTATTTACCCATTCACTCAATTCACCAAAGTTGCGTGGACACTCTATCACTTTTACACCCTGCCACTTAAAATTCTTGATATTATGTTCTGTTGATACACTGGAGTTGAGAACATCTGCCTCCCAACCATACGCATTCATCACCTTTGCCACTTCCAGAACAGTACGAAACGGCATCAATCGTTCACGTCCAGGAAATAAATCTACTGTATGCAGTCCTACTTTCATCTTTTCAAATGCATCTTTTGGAACATACGACAGAACTCCTCGAAATTCATCACTTTTTTATAATAGAGTTTATGGTTGTTGTCAATATCTTTAAATACGATGGGCACTTCCGTCTTGTTCATCACATTATAGCTGTGTTGCATTGTGAAGACGTACATGTCTAACGGATAACCCTTGAAGAAAGCTCTTGTACGTTCACCGACAGCCCACAGTGTCGCCATCCAGTAATTCCATTCGCCTTTCTTTGGGATAAAGCGTATATCAATATCTGATGATGGGTGCCATTTGCCTGTTGATAGAGAACCATATGATATAGCCGCAGCCATATATTTGCAGCCGTCCAGTCGTTTCTTCATCGCCACAGTACCGTCATAAAACTGCTGTACCGTTGAGTTTCCCGCACGGATATGATAGAATACGCAGATAGCTTGACCATTGATACAGTAATTGACTGTATGCGCAATAATCAAACTTGCCCACCACGGCATAATAATACTCAAAGTCAAGGTTATCACTACATCCATACCTATTTTCACTACATTGTCCCTCCAGTTGGCATACAGCATACCTTGGAAGATGAACGACGTGATGAAAGTGATATATCCGTAACTCATCCATTCGTCAAACCATGTTCCTTGCAGGAACGACGGTAGATGTTTTTTCTTGTGCTTTGTAAATAAAGCATTGATGTATCTATTCATAGCATTACTCATTTCCAATTACGCATATTCTTGCATCCAAATTTAATTAGCCACCACAATGATTTATGACTGCCAATAAACATCTGGACTTTCTTTATCACTAATGATTTCATTGCTTTTGCCATAGGGATGGTTTCGAATGTTTCATTATACTGTGGCGTTTTGCAACCTAAAGTGCGATAGAATTTTATTATGGCAGGATTGGTGTGCTTTTTTGTTGTAGCATATTTTTGAGAAGAAAGTAAGTCTGATTTACTCACTTCGTCAAGAGTGATATAACCTTCATCTTTTGCCTCTCTCAATAGCTTGTCAAGAACATTTCTTCGAGTAACCACTGAGTTGACACCCACTTTATCCTCTGCATATTTCCCGAAATGAATGTCCCCGAATGAAATGTCTGATAGCTCTGCGAAATGGTCAATACAATAGAGACAGCGATGCACATTAAAAAAGGATCTGAGTGTAAGATAGTATTTCTGAAAAGGAATTTCCAACTTCTTTATAAATTTCTTTTCAGAAATATCATGAACTCCTGAACAGATTTTTTTTTCTACATACTGAATATGTAGATTTCCCATGCATCCATTGTCACGATACGCAAAAGATATTAGTTGGTCACGGCTTATGCAATTGTTTTTTAACGTATAATCTGTGAGGTAGAAAGTACGTCCGCATGAACAGTACAAGCCAAAGTAAGCAAAAATTTTCTCACGAAATTGTTTGTCTTTCTTTTCCAGCTTCCTGAAACTATGGATGTGACACGGTAATCCGACAATGACGAATGTTCCTTTCGATGATTTTAGCTTATCAACGACACCTGCCATTGTGACAGGAGCATATTTGCTACTTTTGGCTTCCAAAACTTCTTTACGTGTTCGAGCTATGAACGTTTCTACCATTAATGGATTATTATTGTCGAACCGGGTAACTACTGCGCCATCAATAATTTTCCTATCAAGTAGGTATATGATGAATTGGGAAGTCAAGCCTCCTGAAGCACAATGAAAACGTATGTCTTCATTTGTGGAATGTCCTGCATAATGGTTAATATACCGTCCAATGTATTTATCCTCTTTAATTTCATTTTCACAAATTATCTCTGTAGCAATACTTTTGATTTCGGCTCCTACACCACCGCAGACATCATAACACTTATGGCAACCTTTGTGATTATTACATCGGCTGTCATCCACTGAAGGACGAAACAATCCTTTTCTTACTTCTATCGAAATAGCTTTTTGTGGACAAGTATCTTGGCAGACACCACAGCCTACGCATAAATCATTCTTAACTGTAAAGTTTATGTTTGGTATTTTTGACATTACAATATTATTTTGCTAAACTCAAACCTTTCATTAAAAACTCCATAGAATCTTTTCTTAATGCTTCTAATATTCTTTCAACTACTTTATAGTCAATGGGATTCTGTATTTGCTTCACAATTTCATTTTTATATAATCGGCTTGTAAGCCCCATGAGTGACAACAAAGAATCTATTCGTGAATTACGTGAATTACCGTCTGTGGTAGCAAAACGGTAGAACGTAATGAACTGGCGCTGGAATATGATTGAAAAGACAGAACAATGGAATGAGTCCGTACACACATATTTGGCATTGCTGATTAGCTGGATAAACTCTATAGGATTGACATCGTATGGTGCAATATCACCGAAATATTCATCACTTTCGATAAATTCATCTGTATGCCGGATTGCAACAACTTTCAGATTTGTTGCTTTTGCCAACTTATTAACCTCTTTTCTTGTTTCATCTCTTTTCCCTAACAGATAACAAAAAATATAGTCACCTTTAACCTTGTTGGCCTTTCCTTCAAATTCTTTCTCCCATTGTTCTTTGGTACGAAGTAATGTCGGATCAAGTACTACGACTGCTTTCTTGATTGTCAAGTTGTCTACTATTTCTTTTGCTTTTAGTTCTCTGACGCTTAATGCATCAATTCTGTTGAGATACTTTGTTGTTGCATGCTTTTGCCACCAAGGAATTTTTGAAACTCCAAAACTGGAAGCATAACTTATGCGTGGTACAGAATCATCCACAAAAAGCAGATTAAAAAACTTACTGTAGAGTCCGAGAGGTGTCCAAACTTGATCACTACCAACTAACACCAAATTATAGTCCTTTGAACCTATATGAAGGCTTTCATACCCGATGTATGTATCACAATACGGCTCCATTATACTATCTTTCCAATTATTATTAGCTTTAGTACGTATTGCGATATTCTTGGCGTAATCAGTGGATGAAAAACTAATTTTTTCCTTATTTTTCTTACGTTTGTAGGCATCCCATCCACCACTGATGAGCATCAGGGGCGCAAGTCTTAACTTCTTTATCAAGGGGTCACGTTTCACGTACTTAATTATACGACATGTAAAACCAAGGTCTGATACGCTCTTGAGGGTTGCATATCCTTGTAATGCAGTACCGTAGTTGTTATGGTTTTTATAATATGCTATTACAAGGCCTATCTTTTGTTTTTCTTTCATCATGTTTAAACCTATTTTTCTTTGATTTTGTATATTGGGGAAATTTCGTTGCCAAACTATACCAAATAGCTGAAATACCCCAAATTACATAACTATGTGGTATTGCTACAAATACTGGCTTTCCTAGAGAACAGATAATATAGTATATGAATAATACGCTGGGAAATGCATATTGCATGTTTGATGTGTCCTGTAAATAATGTTTTAATGGTTTTGCAAAAATCAGAAATAAAATGAGTAAGAATATAATTGTACCCAAATATCCTGTTTCGCCAAAAAGCATAGGCCATTGTGTGTCTTGCATAAAAGAGTGATTACCTTCATAATTTAGTCCCCATAATCCTTCTAATTTATATTTACCATATACTTCACTATAAATATGAGCAGAAGTTGCTGATCCAAATTTCCCCCATCCTACGCCAAGAGGAATATGGTTGTTAGCAATCTGTAAGGATGCTTCTGTCATAAGATTTCTAACAGCAGTATCGGCATCTCTTCCAAAATATGTATTGTAATGATTGGGTAAATAGATTGCATATAATCCAAATAAAACATAACCTGCAATCATGATTAATAAGATTGATATTGGCCTGACATGCTTAATTTTACATAAGCAATATACAACAGCTATTGAGAAAATATCTTTTACCTTCTGAGTAACAATAATCATGAATAGACCTAAATTCTGATACCATTTCTTTTGTGATTCTTTTGGCTTGTAGTATGTATATATGATGAAATAAATCAACCCGAAAAGAGAAGCGTGTGTATAAATGGAGAAAAGACCGCCAAGGCTTCTGAAGCCTAATCTAAAATCGCTTGTTTGCCCTATTCTTTGAAAATTTAGTAGTTGCCTTAAATTGGGTATTATAATATCCAATATATAAAAAGCAATAACAAATGGAATTATAACAATAAATAAATTCATAAAGTACTTAAAATCAGACAGAGAAAACTTGTATTGGCATAAACATATATAAATTATCAATCCTTTCAAGAAATTGAATGCTCCTAAACTATTCGTCAGCAAATTGAAATTAGAATTTATGCCACTGATTAATCCTACACACCATAATAAGATTATCAGAGTAAGGACTCTCTTTTGTTCGGTAAAGCCTTTCTTGAATATTGTATAAATCAATAAAATAATAGAATAAATTTCGTCTGAGTATGAGAAAATTGTAGTAAACAAGGCTATTTTGAATGTGTCTTGAGCAAAGCCAAGCAATATCTGAGAAAATATTGCAAAATATAACCCAAATAAAATTATTTTCTTCTCATTCATGACCAATTCCTTTTGATATTACTTTTCTTACGATGTTATGCATCTTTGATTTTTCTGCCGATGTCATGCCACTAAGCCAGATTGATACTATAGTAATAGTCAGAGTTACTACGGTTTTGCCTATTATTTCATAAATGTCGTGGTGAAATAACGAATTGGTTTTGTGGCATATTAAAGTGGAAATAATACAGGAAATAAGCGTGACCATAAATACAGGGCGTATAACCTCTTTCATGTATTCGATGACTGTATATATTTTAAACTTCATACTGATTTTTATAACGAGACATAAATATAAAGTGCGTATAAATACGCTTATAATAAATGCGAATTCCGACTCCATGCCTAAATATAGAGCGATATAAATCAGAGGAAGTTGTAAAAGAGAAAAACTCCCTCCCCATTTTACATATTCATTCAAATCACCTGTAGCTAAAATAATGCTACGTATAGGATTTATTAAGACATTGACAAAAGAATATATTAAAACCCACAAAGTGAATGTAGAAGTATGTTCAGGTACTTCTACTAACCATAATTTTAATATAGGATCAATATTCAGTACAACAGGCAAGGCAACCATTAAATACAAATATGCCGTATATTTGGAACTTATAAAAAATAATTTCTTCATGTAATTTAAGTCTCCATTGGAATAAGACTTGAATAGTTGTGGTCTGACGGATGAGTAAAAATTATTAGAAAAGTTCGTTAATGCAGAATTAACTTGGACAGAAATTCCTCTTGCAGCATTTACAATAGGTCCAAAGAATATATTCAATAAGATGTTTATTCCTTGAGAATTAAAGGAATATATGCCTGCGTCAATGCAATTCAGCCCTATAAACTTACCTGTCTCTTTAAATGAGCTTTTGTTCCATTGCATGTGTATTCGGCATTCAGAATAGTGTCTTATACAATATAAGTAGTAAAAAACTTGTATTAGCAAAGTCACTATAAAAAGCAAAGCACTATATATAATTAGCCTATCATACGAAACAGTGCTAATCATATAGGCTACTCCCAACCGGCTTACTCCGTCAATGATACCTATATATGAATAAACTTGCATATCTTCATGGGCAATAACTGCAGAATTATATATTATTCCAACTAATGTTACGCATAAAGACAGAATTGTAAATTGATATACCCATAAAGCTGCATACATTCTATCTTCTGGAATATTTAGCTTATTCTTCACAAACCAAAGTCCTACAGTTTCAGATATAAGAACAACTATAACCAAAATAGTAAGGTATAAAATAAGATGTTGATTAAAAACTTTACGCGCGCCTTTTATGTTGGATTTCCCCAATTCGTAATTCAAAGAGCGCTGTGTGGCTCCACTTAGTGCGTTATTGATGAATGCAAACATCGTGACTAAACCACCAACAATGTTGTTTATTCCATAATCAACTATACCTAATTTGTCTAAGACAACACGAGAGACATATAATGTAATTAGCATTACGAATATCATCCTAAAATACAAAAAAAATGTATTTCTTAAAACACGTTTACTACTGTTTCTCATTATGAAAACTCTATTTAGAGCAGTTTTTCTGAAAGATTATAAAATTATCCTTCAATATCGAGATTTGGATGTTAATAAGTTTGTCAAGTTGTTCAAATCATGACGTTGAGCCGATGGATTTTCA
>ENA-UEQA01000029-UEQA01000029.1-human-gut-metagenome-genome-assembly--contig:-NODE-29-length-60892-cov-41.941692_pt1 | contig 60892 bp, 51 predicted proteins | sample MGYA00242936_ERZ507937 | MGnify/ENA primary metagenome ERZ507937 (study PRJEB26167, sample SAMN06115468) | human gut metagenome | host: Homo sapiens | place: China:Chongqing | collected 2016-06-16... | reverse complement strand
CCGAGCTTGTTGTTCACCTCTTGCAGTTCGTACTCGTCGTTGCTCTTGGCTACGATACCGCCGCCTGCCTGGAACCAGAGGACACCGTTGCGGCTGACAAAAGTACGAATCGTAATTGCCTGGTTCAGCGAGCCGTTCAGTCCGATGAAACCGATGCAGCCGCCGTAGGCTCCACGGTTGTGCGGTTCCAGCTGGCTGATGAGTTGCATGGCGCGTACCTTGGGGGCGCCGCTCAGGGTACCGGCAGGGAAGGTGTCGATGAAGGCCTTGACGGGGTCGGCCTCTTCGCGGAGCGTTCCGCTGACACGGCTGACGAGGTGGATGACATGGCTGTAATACTGCATCTCCTTATAGAAGTCCACCTTTACATCGTGGCAGTTGCGGGAGAGGTCGTTGCGGGCAAGGTCCACAAGCATCACGTGTTCGGCGTTCTCTTTGGGGTCGTCGTGCAGGTACCGGGCATTGAGGGCGTCCTGCTCTGCATCGCCGGTGCGCTTCGTGGTTCCGGCAATGGGGTCGATATAGGCATGGCGGCCTTCGATGCGGCAATGGGTTTCGGGAGACGAGCCGAAAATGCGGAAGCCCCCGAAGTCGAAATAGAACAGATAGGGAGAAGGGTTGATGCTGCGCAGGGCACGGTAGAGCTTGAAGTCATCGCCCGTGAAACGCTGCTCGAACCGGCGGGAGAGGACTATCTGGAAAACGTCGCCGCGCAGACAGTGGGCGATGCCCCGGCGGATATTCGCCTTGTGCTCCTCGTCCGTAAGCGGAGAGGTGGTGGGGCCGATGGCGCGGAAATCATAGGCGGTGTAGTTGCGGTTATGGATGGCCTTCTGCACCTGGTCCAGTTCGCTGGTCTCGCCGGGCGCCAGCATCTCGAGGAGCAGCATCTCATTCTTGAAATCGTTGAAGACGATGAGGTACTTATATAATATGTATAGCATGTCCGGTGCATCGTTGGTAGCTTCGCGGCTGTCCTTCACGGGGATGTCCTCGAAGTAGCGGACCGCATTGAAGGACGTGTATCCGTAGAGTCCGCAGTAATTGCTGTATTCACCTTCCACGTGGAAGCGGGCAAGGAAATCGTTCAAGGCATTCTCTACCCGGTATGTATCGGTTATGGGATGCTCTTCGCGGCTGTCGTCCGGCAGGCGGAAGATAACCGTGCCGTGGTCTATGCTGACACTTGCCAGCGGACACAGAGCGATGAACGAGCGGTTGTTCTCACTGCCATGATAGTCGGAACTCTCCATAAGTGCGCTCTGCGGAAAGATGTCGCGCACCTTCAGATACGTGCTCACCGGCGTATGCAAGTCACCGAGCATGGTGCGGCTGATTGTTTTATAATCATATTGTTTCATTGTATCTTGTATTTTATTTCATTGTATCTCGTATTTTCAAATAACTCATCACTTATAACTTATAACTCATCACTCAAATACGTCTCTATATCCTTATCCCCCCGTCCCGACACCGTCAGCACCACCACGTCCGTCGGCTTGAACTTCATCTTCTCCAGCGCACCCAGTGCGTGGGCGCTTTCCAATGCGGGGATGATGCCCTCGAGCCGGGTCAGTTCGTAGGCGGCACGGATGGCTTCGTCGTCGTTGACGGCGAGGACGATGGCACGCTTCTGCTTGGCAAGGTTGGCGTGCATGGGGCCGATGCCCGGATAGTCCAGTCCGGCAGAGATGGAATAGGGCTCTTCTATCTGTCCGTCCTCGTTCTGGATGACGTAGGTGCGCGAGCCGTGGATGATGCCCATCTTGCCGAGGGCGATGGTGGCGGCTGTCATTCCCGTTTCAATGCCTTTTCCGCCGGCTTCGGCGAGGACGATTTGCACGTGCGGGTCGTTGACGTAGTGATAGATGGTGCCGGCTGCATTGCTTCCTCCGCCTACGCAGGCGATGAGGTAGTCGGGGCATTCGCGTCCCTCGTGTTCAAGGAGCTGCTTCCTTATTTCTTCGCTGATGACGGACTGCAGGCGTGCCACCATGTCGGGGTACGGATGCGGGCCGACGGTGGAACCTATCACGTAGTAGGTGTCCGAGGGATGACAGCACCAGTCGCGGATGGCTTCGTTGGTGGCGTCCTTCAACGTCATATTGCCGCTGGTGACGGGAACGACGGTGGCGCCGAGCATCTTCATCTTCTCCACATTGACGCGCTGGCGCTCTACGTCGGTCTTACCCATGTAGACGATGCATTCCATATTCATCAGTGCGCAGACGGTGGCTGTGGCCACACCGTGCTGTCCGGCTCCGGTTTCGGCGATGATGCGGCGCTTGCCCATGCGGCGTGCCAGCAATACCTGCCCGATGCTGTTGTTGATTTTGTGGGCACCGGTGTGGTTCAGGTCTTCACGCTTGAGGTAAATCCGGCAACCGTACTTCTCGGACAAGCGGTGTGCCAGGTAGAGTGGGGAAGGGCGTCCCACGTAGTCGCGCAGCAACTGGTCGTATTCACGCTTGAAGTCCTCACTTTGCAGCACCTTGAGGTAGGTGTTCTGCAACTCTTCTACACATTTGTGGAGGATTTCGGGAACGTATGCCCCGCCGAACTCTCCGTAATAACCTTCTTTGTCAACTAAGAAATTCATCATGTTATTTACTATTTGACGATTTACTATTTACTATTTCAGAAATCAAAACGCATTATTGCTTAAACGAAAAGAGCCCCGTCGCTTGGTGCGACAGGGCTCTTTTTGTTTTTTACTATATATTACATATATACATACGAGCGCTGCTCCCTTACGACTGTCGGAGTTGTAACGGGTGCCACCACCAATATGTATTTACTAACATTGTTTTCATTGACTTTTTTTGTTTTATTAGGGGCAAAGACAGTGCAAACCGAATGTATAATAAAATGAACTTGTTCATTTTTTATGCTGAGGTGCAGCCTGTCTTCGTTTTCGCGACAAATATAAGCACTTTGTTTTAACTGCCAAAATAAATATGACTTTTTTTCCGGATTAAAACATTTTTCTTGAAATATTGTTCTTATAGGTGTAGTAAAAACGAATATTCATTCAAAAAAAGAAAGGAACAAACTATGAATAGAAAACATTTAGTTGCCATAGGCGTGGTTATTGCTGTACTATTGTTATTATACTGGCTCTTTGTGGCCGAAGATATGAATGCCTGGCTGAATGTAAACTGATTTTTCGGGATTTTCGTGTGGAGTTATTCGGATAAAGATGTATCTTCGCAAAAAAACATAGACTCATGAAAGGATTAAGTTATTCATTTTTGCGTGCGATATGTGCGCTGGTTATCGGTTTGGTGCTGGTGATGTTTCCCGACCAAGCCGGTGATTATTTTGTGATTACGATAGGTGTCATCTTCCTGGTGCCTTCGCTTGTCAGCATCATAGGCTACTTTGCACAGAGCACGGAGATGCGCAGCCGTTTCCCTATCGAGGGGGTGGGCAGCCTGCTGTTTGGCTTGTGGCTGATTATCATGCCCGGTTTCTTTGCCGATTTGCTGACATTTGTATTGGGATTTATCCTGGTGATGGGAGGAGTGCAACAGATTGCCTCGCTTTCCGCTGCCCGTCGCTGGATGCCGGTACCGGGAGGTTTTTATGTGGTTCCGGTATTGATTCTGCTTGCCGGCTTGGTTGCGCTGTTCAATCCTACGGGAGTACGCTCCACGGCATTTATCATTATCGGTATCAGCAGTCTGGTCTATGCGGCTTCGGAACTGCTGAACTGGTTCAAGTTTACGCGTCGCCGCCCCAAAGCACCGGGTACAAAGGACTCCTCTTCAAGAGAAATCAATAACATTGAAGATGCTGAAATCGTAGAATAAAAAAACAGACCATGCGTTGGTTGTAAACAGATGGTCTGTTTACCCTGAACGCATGGTCTGTTGGCATTGAATAGATGGTCTGTTTCAATCAAGCGGACCATCTGTCTTTTTATTCTTGCAGCCACTTGTTTATCAGTGAAATGGCTTCTTGCTTTTGAACGTCGGGCAGTGTGCCGATGCGTGCCCGATGGCTTCCGCCGGGCTCTACGAATACATGGATGTTCTTCTTCCCTTTCAGCCAGGTCACTCCGGCAGCCGTCCACGGGTCGTTCTGTCCGTAGATGAATATCATTTTCGGGTCATTCTCTTTCAGGAATTTCGTGATTTTCTTGCTTAGGTTCTTGTCGAAGGTCATGTCTTTCAGCTCTTCGGGAAGCATCAGGCGATGCAGGTAACCCTTGCTCGATTGGATGGAAAGATACTTCTTGAAAGGCTTCGTATCGTAGCCATAATAGCCCAGCTCGCGGGCGGCCTGCACGAAGAACGAGGCTGTGGGACTGTCGGCAATGAAGTAGTCGGGATTACTGATGTCGAGCAGATGGGCAAATATCTCATCGTCCGAGGCCGTGGTTGCGGGAATGCTGCTGACGGGAGTTCCCCACTGCCAAAGGGCAAAAGAATACTCCAGCACACAATAGTCGTATATCTCTTCAACGGGTGCACGGAACTTGAGTCCTTTTTCATCGCAATATTTCTCAAAGCGGGGGAGCAGTGCGGCTTTCCGTTTCAACACTTCCAACTGGAAGTCCTCAATCCGTTTGCGGTCCTCCGGAGTAGACACTTTCCTGAGGAACGGCTCGTGGCGTCCGTCTTCCGCCCCGTAGCAGAGCGGAGCTACATAAGGCACGGAAATATCCACGTCGTCCGGATAGAACGTGCGGTAGAGCAGGGTAGTCTGTCCGCCCTTGCTGATGCCGGTCGCAATCCATTTGCCGGGATAGATGCTTTTAAAGGCGTTGCGGACGGCGTGCAGGTCGTCGGCAGAATTCTCGGCGGTGAGGTATTGCCAGTCTTTAGGCTCAGGGGTGGATTCCAGGAAATAACGGTATTCCACAAAAATCATGTTGGCATCGAGCAACTCGGAAAGTTCCTCGCGATACTTGGGATTGAGGGCATAGGCGGCTCCATAGCCTTCGGTTACAATCACCGTGGGACGGTCGAAGCCGACGTGGGAGACAATCACACGCTGGCGGAAACTGCCCTTTTCGGGACGACGGTGGTCCAACGGCTGGGTAAAATAGGTTACATACTTCTCGGAGAACCGGGTGGACTCCAACGGACGGGTTTCCGTAATGGCGGAAATCCGACCCAGTTTTTGCTGCAGATCGGTTTGTGCCGGGGCAGCAGCCGAAACGAACAGCAAGGCAAACAGCAGGAACGCTGCATAGCAGTTACGTAAATTCTTCATGATGACAGGATTGTTTTATCTGACGGGCAAAGATAGGTTATTTCCCGCTTACCGCCAACAGTTGGCATGGACGAAAAAAGAGAGAGAACTGCCTCGCGGCACCTCTCCCCCCTGCAAACTTAAAACAACCAACAAAAGAATGAGATAGGGATTAAGGATTCATCCTTCATCCTTCATTTTTCATCTTATAAACAGTAACTCGCGATATTTGGGCAACGTCCACATCTGATTGTCGACGATGAGTTCCAGCTTGTCGATGTGGTAACGGATTTCCTCCATCATCGGTACGATGTTGTCGTGGTAGGCGATGGCTTTTTCACGTTCACTCTCAATTCTGTTGGCCACTTTGCGCGCCTCGATCATGGCATCTACATGCTCCTTGATGAAGGCGGTACGGTCGGCAATCTCTTCGATGAGTTCCAGGTTCTTGGCAGACAGTTTTGCAGCCTTCTCTGCGGGGAACAGGTCTTTCATCTTGTAGACGTTGTCCACCAAATCGGTCTGATATTGGGTGGCTACGGGGATGATGTGGTTCATGGCCAAATCTCCGAGCACGCGGGCTTCAATCTGTATTTTCTTGGTATACATTTCCCATTTCACCTCGTTGCGGGCTTCCAGTTCCTTCTTCGTCATGACACCGATGGACTCGAACATCCGGATGCTCTCCGGTTTCAGGTAGTTGTCGAAAATGACGGGAACACTTGTCTCGCAGTCCAGACCGCGGCGGGCTGCTTCGGCTTTCCATTCATCGCTGTAACCGTTGCCGTCAAAGTGGATGGGTTTGCAGACTTTGATGTACCGGCGGATGACTTCGAGGATGGCGGAGATTTTCGGCTCACCCTTTTCAATCAGTTCGTCCACATCTTTCTTGAATTCCGTTAATTGCTCGGCAAGGGCAGAGTTCAGCGCAATCATGGCACTGGCGCAGTTGGCTTCGGAACCCACGGCGCGGAACTCGAAGCGGTTGCCGGTGAAGGCGAACGGGCTGGTGCGGTTGCGGTCGGTATTGTCTATCATCAGTTCCGGAATCTGCGGGATGTCCAGCTTCATGCCTTGCTTGCCGCTGAGGCTGACGAGATCGTCCTTGGTGCTCTCTTCGATGTGTTCCAGCACCTGGCTCAACTGCTTGCCTAGGAAGGAAGAGATGATGGCCGGAGGCGCTTCGTTGGCACCCAGCCGGTGGGCGTTCGTGGCGCTGGAGATAGAGGCTTTCAGCAATCCGTTGTGACGGTATACGGCCATCAGCGTATTCACTACGAAGGTGATGAAACGCAGGTTCTCTTCGGGCAGTTTGCCGGGTGCGTGGAGCAGGATACCGGTGTCCGTACCCAGCGACCAGTTATTATGCTTGCCGCTACCGTTGACACCCTTGAAGGGCTTTTCGTGCAGCAGTACGCGGAAACCGTGGTTACGTGCCACTTTACGCATCAAGGCCATGATGAGCATGTTGTGGTCTACCGCCAGGTTGCATTCCTCGAAGACGGGAGCCAGCTCGAACTGGTTGGGAGCCACTTCGTTGTGACGGGTCTTGACGGGGATGCCGAGTTTCAGCGCTTCGATTTCCAGTTCCTTCATGAAAGCGGCCACACGGCTGGGGATGGCCCCGAAGTAATGGTCTTCCAGCTGCTGGTTCTTGGCGCTGTCATGGCCCATCAGCGTGCGTCCGGTCATCAGCAGGTCGGGGCGTGCGGCGTACAACCCTTCGTCAACCAGAAAATATTCCTGCTCCCAGCCCAGATAGGCAACCACTTTCTTTACTTCCGGATTGAAATAGTGGCATACGTCGACGGCAGCCTTGTCTACGGCACGCAGGGCTTTCAGCAACGGTGCCTTGTAGTCCAGAGACTCACCGGTATAGGCGATGAAAATAGTCGGGATGCAGAGCGTGTCGTCTACGATGAATGCCGGGGAGGAGGGGTCCCATGCCGAGTAGCCACGTGCCTCGAACGTATTGCGGATACCGCCGTTCGGGAAACTGGAAGCGTCCGGTTCCTGCTGCACGAGCAGTTTGCCGGTGAATTCCTCCATCACGCCGCCTTTGCCGTCGTGTTCCACAAAAGCATCGTGCTTTTCGGCAGTACCTTCGGTCAGCGGATGAAACCAGTGCGTATAGTGGGTCGCCCCCATTTCAACCGCCCATTTCTTCATACCTGCGGCAACCTCGTCGGCTATGCTGCGGTCCAGCGGAGCTCCGTTGTCAATCACATCCGTCAGTTTGGCATACACCTTGCTCGGCAGATAGCGGAACATCTTCTCCTTGTTGAATACATACTTGGCAAAATACTCTGACGGACGTTCCGCCGGGACTGCCACTGCAACGGGTTTCTTCTTGAACGCCGTTTCTACTACTCTGAATCTCAATTTTGACATAATACCTTAGAGTTGTAATTGTTGGTTTAATAAAACTATGTTAGAGTGAAAAAACTTCTTGTTTCGTTGTTCCCGGGAAGGCGGTCAGACCTGCCCGGGATAAAATCATTATGCACCGTAGGCCGATTCGCCGTGTTCGTAAATGTCGAGTCCTTCTTCCTCCACACGTTTGGAAACGCGGAGGCCGTGGATTTTGTCGAGTCCTTTGAAGATGATGAATCCCATGCCTGCTGCCCATGCGCCTACTACGAGTGCACCGAATACCTGCGCTCCGAGAAAGCTCCAGCCTGCACCGTAAAACAGTCCCTCACTGGTGGAAAACAGTCCGGTGAGGATGGTTCCCGTGAAACCGCAGACACCGTGTACGGAACTGGCCCCTACGGGGTCGTCAATTTTCAGTGTCCGGTCGATGAATTCCACCGAATAAATCATCAGGATGCCGCAGATGGTGCCGATGATTACCGCCCCGAAGGGAGAAACCATGTCACAACCGGCCGTGATGCCTACCAATCCGGCCAGAATGCCATTCAGTGTCAGAGACAAGGAGGGTTTGCCATATTTCATCCAGCTTACCGCCAATGCAAAGAAACCGCCTGCGCAGGCTGCCAGATTGGTGGTGAGGAATACATGCGAGATGGCCCTTGCATCGTCCGTAGTGGCTGCTGCCAACTGTGAACCGGGGTTGAAGCCGAACCATCCGAACCAAAGGATGAATACACCCAGTGCCGCAATCGTGAGGTTATGTCCCGGAATGGCTCTTGACTTGCCGTCTTTGCCGTATTTCCCGATGCGCGGGCCGAGGATGGCCGCACCTACCAGGGCAATCCAGCCGCCTACGGAGTGGACGATGGTGGAACCTGCGAAGTCATGGAAAGTTGTTCCGAATGTTTCCATCATGAAGGAACCTGCCTCACCGTTCATCAGCCAGCCGCCGCCCCAAGTCCAGTGACCGGAAACGGGATAAATCAGTACACTGATGAAGATGGTGTAAACCAGGTACATGGAGAATTTGGTACGTTCTGCCATAGCGCCGGACACGATGGTGGCAGCCGTTGCGCAGAATACAGTCTGGAATACCAGGAAACCTTCTGTGGGAAGCCCGCCTCCGTCGTAGAACGAGAGGTCGAAGAAATGGGGCATTCCTATGAATCCGCCTGCACCGAACATCAGTCCGAAACCGATGAACCAGTAGAGCAGACTGCCAAACATGAAGTCAACGAAGTTCTTCATCAGGATATTGGCCGTATTTTTTACTCTTGTAAAACCGGCTTCGACCAGTGCAAAGCCCGGCTGCATGAAGAATACCAGCATGGCGGCAAGCAGCATCCATACGGTGTTCAGTCCGTTGACCAGTTCACCTACCGTATCGGGAGTGGTAATGGCTGTACTGTCTGTGGTTGAGGTGGCTTGTGCGAATATATCTGTAGTGAAGCAGAATGCTATGGATATGGCAAGGGCCATACGCAGTCTGTAGAGACTGCATTTACTATGTTTGTCCATAATTTCTTGTTGCTTTTAGTTGTATTGTATTTTCTTAGTTGTGGTTTGTAGCTGCCCGTTATCTTTCTTGTTCGGCATTGTAGAGTGCGATGTCGCCTCTCTCTGCAGTACGTATGCGTATGGCATCCTCAATGGGGATGACGAAGATACGTCCGTCGCCGATTTCACCGGTTTGTGCAGATTTGATGATGGCTTGTACGGTCTTTTCCGCATTCTTGTCGCGCACCACGATGGAGATAAGGATGCGCTCGATGGAACTGGTGTCGTACATGACACCACGGTAGATACGGGCTTGTCTGGATTTCCCGATGCCCCGTACATCATAATAGGAGAACCATTCGATGTCCGCTTCGAGCAGCGCGTCCTTCACGTCCTCGAACTTGGTCTTTCGGATAATAGCTTCAATCTTTTTCATACCTTAAATAATTTACGATTTGACAATTTACAATTTACTATTTGCCTTTCGGCGTGTGTAAATCATAGTTCTTTGCTTTTAGAAGCTTAGTCCGACTACGAAATAGGCACCTTCAGACCTTGGATTCCAGGTTGCTTTGGCAAACAACGGGAGGGAGAAGGAATCGGTGATTTTGATGTCTTTTGATACTCCCAGGCTAACGTCGCATACGGCAAATCCGTTGGCTCCATAGAAGTCCGTGGCCCAAGGGGTAGCGCCTATCTCGGCCGTCCAGTCCAGTCCGCCCAGTGTGAAGGGGGCTGCCACGGAGATATAGGATGAATAAGCACGGTCACCGTCTTTGTCAACACCGTCGTCGCCTGCAAAGTTGGTGTACCAGTTTACGGCTACGGGGCCGAAATCATAGCCGATTTGCGCTTCGAACAGATGTGAGTTGGCAGCATTGTGTGCACCATACTGGAAGTATTTGGCTGTCACCCCATCTCCGGTCACATTGTACCAGTAGTCCGTCACCGATACGCTGAAGCCTCCGGTTGAATATCCCAGTATGAGGTCGAACTCTTTCGTGTCCGAACTCTCGATGCCTACGGAGCCCCAAGCTCCCAGAGAGAAACCTTTGTAGGCGATGGATGCGCTCGGCTGGAGGCTTACCCCTCCCAAATCCTGGCCACGCCACACGTAACCGCTTACGAGGTCGACGCCTACCGACGCTTCCACTTTATCCTGAGCCTTTGCCGTGAAAGGCATTGCCATTGATAATAGCGCCATTACCATTATTCCCCATTTTACACTTCTTGTTTTCATACCTTTTTACCTTTAAGTTTAGAAAAATTCCGGATGATCAGTCCGACTCGATTATAGCAAGTACCTCGCTAATTCAATTGTTTTTTTATTTCAGCCACTTCCGGATGCGCTTCATGGCTTCCACGCAATCTTCGTGTTTTCCAAAGGCCGTCAGCCGGATATATCCTTCACCACTGGGGCCGAAACCTACGCCCGGCGTGCCCACTACATTGGCCTCATACAGCATTTGTTCAAAGAACCGCCAGGAGCCCGTTCCGTCAGGTGTTTTCAGCCAGATGTAAGGAGCGTTCACACCGCCGTAGACTTTCAGTCCGGCCGCTTCAAGGCCCTGCTTCATAGTGTGGGCATTGTCCATATAGTAATCTATCGTTTCCTTTATCTGCCGTTGTCCTTCCGGTGTATAGATGGCTTCCGCCGCCCGTTGGGTGATGTAGCTGGTGCCGTTGAACTTGGTGCATTGGCGGCGGTTCCAGAGCTTGTTCAACGGGATGCGTTCGCCTTCCAGCGTGGCGGCAGTGAGTTCTTTCGGCACAACGGTGTAGCCGCAGCGTACTCCCGTGAATCCGGCAGTTTTCGAGAAGCTGCGGAACTCGATGGCGCATTTCTTTGCTCCCTTTATCTCATAGATGGAGTGGGGCACGTCGTCTTCGCGGATGAAGGCTTCGTAGGCGGCATCGAACAGAATCAGCGTGTCGTTGGCGAGCGCATAGTCCACCCATTTCTTCAGCTCGGGCTTGGTCAGGGTGGTGCCCGTGGGGTTGTTGGGGTAGCAGAGGTAGACGATGTCGATGCGCTTGTCCGGAATCTCCGGGATGAAGTCGTTTTCGGCGGTACAAGGCATGTAGGTGACGTTGCTCCACTGGCCGTTTTCCTCTAGTACTCCGGCACGTCCGCACATCACGTTGCTGTCTATATAGACCGGATAAATAGGGTCGGTCACTCCCACGCTGTTGTCGTGGCGGAGAATGTCGCCGATGTTTCCCGTGTCGCTCTTTGCTCCGTCGTTCACGAAGATTTCCGTAGGACCGAAGTGGATGCCTCGCGGAAGGTAATCGTGCTTGAGGATGGCTTCTATCAGGAAGTCGTATCCCTGCTCGGGACCATATCCACGGAATGTCCGTGCGTCAGCCATCTCCTCCACTGCCTTGTGCATCGCTTCGATGCAGACCGGTGGCAGTGGCCGGGTAACGTCTCCGATACCCAGACGGATGACCTCTTGCTTGGGATGTGTTATCCTGAAAGTATTTACCTTCTTGGCTATGTCTGAAAACAGATAACTACCCGGTAGCTTTAAAAAATGTTCGTTTACTAATGCCATAATCTTTTCTTGGTTGATAGTTGGTGGTTAGTCAATTAATTCAATTTTGCCGTCGAATACTTTGGTGGCTTCTCCCGTCATCAGTACATGCCTGGTGGCGATGTCCCATCGGATGGTGAGTGAGCCTCCGTCCATGATGATGATGGATTCCCTTCCTGCGCGTCCGGTGAGGAAGGCTGCCACGGCGGTGGCACAAGCTCCGGTTCCGCAGGCTTGGGTAATGCCCGAGCCTCGTTCCCAGACACGCATCCTTATTTTTCCTTCTCCCAATATCTGGGCAAATTCCACATTGATGCGTCCGGGGAAGAGAGGGTGATTCTCCAGTTTGGGACCGATGACTGTAAGGTCGATGGCTTCAATATCATTGACAAAGATTACCAGATGTGGGTTTCCCATGGATACGGTGGTCCCTACATATCGTTCTCCGTCCACTTCGATGGGCTGTTCTTTCATCGGTTTGGCTCCTTTGCCGTCGTAGTCTGCCGGTTCGTCGGCAGGTATGCCCATGTCTACGGTTACAGAGTTGACCTTTCCGTCTGCCAAGTGCAGGTTTAGCATCCTTATACCTGACAGTGTATCGAGTGCGATTTCTGTTTTGGAGGTCAGTCCGTAGTCAAAAAGATATTTTCCGATGCAGCGGCTTGCATTGCCGCACATCCGGGCCTCCGAGCCGTCGGCATTGAATATCCGCATGCTGAAATCGGCCTTGTCCGAAGAACCGATAAGTACCAGACCGTCACTTCCAATTCCCGTATGCGGTGCACTCCATGCCCTCGCAAGTTCTTCCGGATGGCTGATAGGATATTGGGTCGTATCTACATAAATGTAGTCGTTTCCGGCACCGTGCATCTTGGTGAATTTTATAGCTCTTGTCATTTTGTCCTTTATCGGTTGGTTAATATATCCTTTTGTTTTATTTCGATGCAAATATACGACGTTTTGTTTTATAATTAACTGTAAAGCATATCTATTTTCTATTATTTTTTAGCGAAACTTTCATTCAATGAGAATATCTACTGTCAGGCTTTCAATTTAAAAGCATATGGCTTTGTTTTTATATAAATTGTAATCCATGTGAAAGTTTAGTTTGATTCAAAATAAGAAAAAAGATTTTTCATAGGGCTAATTGCTATCTTTTTGAAAACAATAAACCGCTCCATTGCGGACATAATGAAGCGGTTTGTTTGGTTTTTGTTTCTAAATGTATAAGGAGCAGCTATTTTTTCTTTAAAATTTCTTCCAGCACTACCGGCTCATTGGTTGTGATGAAATCTACTCCTTGGCTGATGAGCCATTCCATGTCTTTGGCTTCGTTTACGGTCCAGGCGTTTACTTTCATGCCGAGGTCGTGGCATTCCTTTATCCATTCGGGATGTTTTTGGAAGACACTGAAGTGATAGTCGGGACCGGCACAACCCCATGCTTTCAACTCCTTGGGGGTAAGGTCACCGGTCAGGTAGTAGACGGGGGTGCCTTTGGGTGCCAGACGGATAAACTCCTTGGTGGCATGTTGGGAGAAGGTGATATATTCCGTACGGTCCTCCAGCCCTTTGTCCTTTATCATTTTTACGATGCTCTCTACGGCTCGTGTTTCCTGTTCGGGGGTCTTGTGGGCTTTCAGTTCGAGGATAAGGCGGGTTTTCAGGCTTTTTGCCTTGTCCAGATACTGTTGCAGGGTAGGGAGTTGTTCGCCGTTGTCCAGTTGTACGGCGGTGCATACCTTGGCTGTGGCATCTTGCATAGTCACGCCTTTAAAGGTGGCGTCATGATTGACAACCAGCTGATTGTCTGTGGTGAGCCAAACGTCGAACTCGGAGCCGTAGCAGTGGATAGAATCAGCCTTTACAAGTGCGGCAAGGGAGTTCTGAGCCGAACCGTCTGTAGTCCAGAAACCACGGTGGGCAATGACTTCCTGGGCCTGGATAGTGCCGCATGCAGCAAAGAGCAGGGCAGAAGCAAAAAATTGTTTTTTCAGATTCATAATGATTAGGGTGTTTTGTTTTGAACACAAAGATAAGTATTATATTTCTTTTATTAAATCTAACCCCTGAGTAATTTCAGTATGTACTTTCCGGGCATCACGATGCGGGCTTTCAGTTGGGGTGAGCTGTTCAACTCATATAGGATTTTCCAGATTTTCCCTCCCAGTTTTCCAAAATCTGTCAGTCTCAGGATGGCATTCAAATCGTGGATGTCGGTTACTTTCTGCCTTGCCAGCTCTTCCATCAGGCCTTGGTAATTATGCGTCTGTCTGTTGAGCGTGTACTCCGGTGGAGTCAGAAGAATCTCCTCCTTCCTTCTTCCCGTCTCCCCTTGGGGAGATAGAGAGGGGGTTTCTTTATTCTCTTTATTTAGTTTATTTGCTAAAGCGCTGCTTGTCTTGGCATCCCTGATTCTCTGCTGGTTAACCAGTCCACCGCGACGTCCGGCCTCCTTTTTAGCTTCTTGTTGGGCGTCCCATGGCTCCATGCGGCGGCTTAGTCCGGGGGATGAGAAGCTTGTCTCGTTCACCTCGAACAGTGCATAGTCATAGATGATTCGCTTCAGTGTGGCGGTTGTCACCCTTGCTTTTTGTGCCAGTATGGGAATCACTTTCAGGCTGGCTTTATATTCATTCTGCAATCTGAGGAATTCGAGCACTGTCCAGTAAATGCCATATCCTTTCATACCTTCTTCTTGTATCATAATCATTAATTTTAGGTTGCTGCCGGCATTGGCATCATGTAGTAAATAAGCCTCCATAGCTTTTGATATTGGTGTTTTTTATTAGTTTACTATCGGTCTCCACTCCATAAAATTCTCAATCAGAAAAGTCCGCCAGCCTTGTTGTTCCGCGTCCCAATAGGCTACGTGAGCTTTAATGCTTGTCATGTCATGTTTCTTTTTGAAGTCGCTTTCGTAGGAAACAAGGGTTCCTCTTCCCATGTAGAAGCTGCCGTCCTGCTTTCGGTAGGCTATCAATGCATATCCGTATTGCATGTATTCCAGTAGGGAATTTATGCGCTGTGCCATCCATTGTACAGACTCCATGCTCAATGTCGTGTTTTCCGTAATCCGTTTTTCCCATAGCTTTTTTGCTTTTTCTGTTTTGGATACAAATTGCTCCTCAAATTCAGTTTTCTCTTTTCCCATTTTTTATGTTTTTAGGGTTAGTAAATGTATGATAATCAGCAATGAAAAAGGGCTACTCCTTTCAGTACGGATGGCTACGCCCTTGCCTTGTTGAGGCTACACCATCCGACGAGAAAGGTGTAGCCCTTCTGTCCGGTTGCTGACGGGGGCAAAATTACTGCCTTTCCATGTACTGAACTATCAGTGATTTATCCTTACATCATATCCGTATGGGTCAATCAGTGTGGTATCTTCCCGTTTTATGATGGCCCATACCTTCTCCAATTCGGTAATTATCGTACTGTAAGTCAAAGGCTTTTGCTCTCCTCTGGTTCTCTTTGTGAAGTTTTCGGATGCTACGAACAACTTGGCTATATCCGTTATTTTTCTAATTTTTGTGCCTTCAAAATAGCCTGATTTAAAGGCTCTTAAGTAACCTACATAAACATGGGTCTGGTCTCCGTAGTAAACCCGTTCTGCCAATAGCTTTTCATCCACTATGGAGCTGTGTTCTTTTACTTTTGTTGCTCTTAGTTTCTGTGTATCAGATTGATACGACATGCTTCTCTGTTCGTTACTGTTGAGATGCTTCTTTTTTTGAGTTCTTTCATTTGTGTAATTCTTTGTTCGTTTAACTGTTTTTTATTCTGGTTAAAAAATGCGAAAGTATAAAAAGTGAGGGAGAAATAAGGGAATTTTGGTGGAAAATGTGAAGGGTGAGTTGTAAATGGTTGATATATAAGATGATATGCTGTTTAAAAAACGTACGTTAAAAAAACACCTATTTCGAACTTATACAAGACATACTCAAAGAGCTAAAAATAAGAAGATTTTAACTGATTACATATATTGCATATACTGCTGAAATTCAATGTAATATACTTATCATTATTTATTATTAGGAACATTTTTCTATCAAACATTTTGCCATTACAAAAAACGTCTCTATCTTTGCGTTCATTAAACGTACGATTAAAAAACGCTTTTTTGTTTCTAATACGTTCGTTTATAGTCTCTTACCAAAAGGTAATGAACAACCGCAGAGAATCTGTTGACAAGAAGGGCATAGTGCTTGTCAAACTTCCCATAAAATGCTCGCAAGTGATTGAACTACAGTTCTGTAATAGTAGTTCAAAGCCCCCAAGGAATACCTTTTTCTAAGTAAAATTAGCAAGAATAGAAATGGATAAAGAGACCGAAGTTTGGTTTGCTATGCGTGCCACATACCGCAGGGAGCTTGAAGCTATGCATCTTCTCGAAAAGGCAAATATTGGCTGTTTCATTCCCATGCAATATAAGATAAGTATCTGTAGGGGCAGGAAAGTCCGTGCTTTGGTTCCCGTCATCCGTAATCTGGTTTTTGTCCACGCACGTCCTTCCGAAGTGCAGCGATTTAAGTCTCAAATTACTTATTTGCAATATATTACTGATACCCGTAGCGGTCAGAAAATAATCATTCCCGACCATGATATGCAGCGTTTCATAGCCGTCGCCGGTACCTACAATGACCATCTTCTCTATTTCCAACCCGAAGAACTGAATCTCTCCAAAGGTACGAAAGTCCGTATCACCGGTGGCGACTTCGAGGGCCAAGAAGGTGTTTTTCTAAAAGTAAAAGGTGCCCGTGATCGTCGTGTAGTAATTGCTATACAAGGTATCATTGCCGTTGCTATGGCGACCATCCATCCGGATCTCATCGAAGTAATCAAATAATCGTCAATAATCAATGATTAGTTATTGGCGATAGATAAATCATAAATCTGAAATCATAAATCAAAATAGCATGTCTCTTTTAGAAGAAGCACTCCTCCTTCAGCGTGCTGCGCACGATCTGATGTATTTAGGTATGGACGGCAGTCCTATTTATAGTGATGACTTGTCCCGTCGTAACAGCGAAGTTTATCGCTTAACCACAACTTTGTATAATTCCGGCAGCTGGGGCACCACGGTGGAGGAGCAGGCAAATGTATGTCTTGCGCTCTTGAAGGGGTATAGTGCCTCGTTTATTGACCATGGTGAAAAACAACAGCATGTGCAGGAGGTCTTAAAGCGCTGTTGGGATATCTTGGATATTCTTCCTGCTTCATTACTAAAGCTTCGTCTGCTTACTGCTTGCTATGGTGAGGTGTTTGATGAGGTTTTGGCTGACGAAGCTCGCAGAATAATTGTTTCTATAAATGAAACTACGCTTATTATTGAGCAGCAGGAAGCCATTGCCGAATTTCAAAATGTGGTAGACAATCCCTATCCTTGGGAAGAAATTGATGAATAAATAAATTAAAAAAGTAAGATTCTTGCTTTATATTTCATTGCAGCATATTGTGCTAATGTTGTAGAAAAATGGATAACTACCTTTTTGCGGCTATCACTACATTAGATGTCAAAATAGAACTCTAACAGAAATGTATTACTACCTTGGCAAAGGTTCGTATTCTAAATAATGTTTTTTATAATGGTGCAGTTCAGACTTCAAGTATATTGTTGAATCTGCTGTTAATGCCCTATATAGCCCGAATATTGGGTAAAGATGCACTTGGCATTAATTCGTTTGGACAAGCTATTGTCGGCTATTTCGTATTGTTGGGGAATCTTGGAATCACCATTTATGGTGCCAAGGCAATTGCTGAATGTAGGGATGATAAGAATAGCAAGCAGCAGAAGTTTGCCGAATGTGTAACTTATCAGTTCTTTTTCAATGTAATAGCTATTCTTTTATACAATAGTTGGGTGATTTTTCAAGGAGATTATATATATTTCTTGTTTAATATCATCATTTTTACCTCTATGACAGATCTTTCATGGGCGTATACTGGCATGGAAAGATTTGATTTAATAGCTGTTCGGAACTTAATAATTAAAATTGTAGGTACTTTACTCATTTTTCTTTTTGTAAAACATCAGGAAGATTTATCCTTGTTTATCATCATTCAGCAAGGAGTTTTATTAATTAGTAATGTTGTTTTTTGGTTTGAGTTAGATAAATTGGAGATTGTTCCTCGATTTTCATCACTGACTCTCTCTTTGAAAAATATATTTAAGCCTGCAATATTCGTTTTTATTCCAAGTGTTTTTACTTCTTTATATCTCTATTTAAATAAAGTAATGTTGGGATATCTGTCAAGTATAGATGAAGTTGCAATATATGATTATCCCAATAGACTAGTGCGTATTGGCATTACTTTTATAGGAATTTTGGGAACTGTAATGATGCCACGATTAGCTTATTTATATCATAATCAGTCGAAGCAGGAATACAAGAATAAAACGAAGGATTTGTTTAGATACTCATTGTTAATTAGTGTTCCTGCTTTTTTTTTATTAGAGTTGATAGCATTGCCATTGTGTGACATATTTTTTTCAGAAGCATTTGAAGGTGCTGACATAGTTATAAAAATTGTTGCACCTACTTTGATTACATCGGGTCTTAGTTTGTATGTAATTTATGTGAGTCTGAATAAAATGAAGATATTTTTAAATTGTGTTGCAATAGGAGCATTGGTTAGTTTAGTTTTAAATATTTTACTAATGCCCAAAAATGGAGCTATAGGCGCTGCTATCAGTTTGTTAGTAACCGAGATGATAGTACATATATTGTTACTATATTATTTGCGTTCAATCTATTCATTAAGATGGCTATTACACTATCTTCTTAAAATCATTGCAATCTGTACATTTATTTATATACTATTGGTTATTGTATTAGGAACTATTATGTCTTTACGGGAAATGTGCCTTGCAATATTGTCTTATGGAATCTTATATGGCTTGTGCTTTCTGTTTTATTTGAGGAAAATGTACTAATTTCAAGTATGTCTTTTATAGTAATCACAATATTGTTGTTGTTAGCTTGTACAACATATAAGATTTTTAAAAGAATATCACATCCGGCTTTTATAACAAGTTTTTTGTGGTTTTGTATTCTATTGATTTATCAAACAGTAGATCATGGCTTGTATGTTTTATCTGATAAATTTTATGGAGTATTATTACTATGGAATATTGGCTTTTGTTTTTCTTCACTTGCTATTTGCTATGTACGTTTTCCTATATTTGTTAATTGGCGTTATGACAGATATAATAGTGGAATGAAAATTTTACTTCCTATATTTATTATTAGTTTAATAATTGCAATTTATGGTTTATATATAAAAGGAAATTATTATAACTCTGATAATATATTTAGAGGTATACGGGAATCGAGTGTTTTAGCAATGGAAGGAGAAGATAATTTCCAATATCCGATATATGTAACTTTTGCAATGGCTGTAGTGGGGCAAAGTGTAGCGGTCTTAATAAGTTTATTATATGTAGGAAAGAAAAAAAATTTATTTGTTATCATATATGCATGTTTAGTTTTAGTTTTTTTTGTGATGCGAAGTAACAAATATGCTATGGTGCAGTTGCTATTAGCTTTTTTGGCTATTTCATTTTACAATAATACAATTTGTAAAAGGAAATTTTTAATTTCTTTGGTTTATATAAAATTCCAGTAACACAAGTTAATGAAATTTTTTTTTTTAATATTTTTGGTTTGTTTTTTAGGATTAATGTTAACAGTTCATTTGCTTAGAGCAAGTGATGATTATGAATTTGATTTTGTAAAATTTATATCTGTTTATTTTTTAGCGCCATTGCCAGCTTTTGATAATGTGCTAAACACTCATATTAATTATATTTCAGATTTTCATGGAGAATATACTTTAAGATTCATTATTCCCTTTTTGCAGATATTGGGCTTTTCTGTGGAAGGAAATCCAGATCCTTTTAATTTGCATAATTGGACATACACTCCATTACCAGTAAATGTCTATACAATAATGTTTAGTTATTATGTTGATTGGGGATATTGGGGAATAGTAATATTTTCTATATTATTGGGTACTTTTTGGGGGGGGATTTGGAAAGGAATGGAAAAAGGATATAAAGTCGCATTGATTATTTATTCTTCTTTCTTTTATATGCTTGTATTCCAATTTTTTGCAGATTTCTTTTTTCAATACTTCTTGGTGACATTTCAAACGATTTTATTTGCATTATTTCTATTTTTTAGTAGGCATACATGTAAGTGTAGAGTTTAAGAAAATCATATTGAAATAGCCCAGTGATAATAAGTATTATTAACCTATCGTTTTGTTTGATATGTTATTCAGAATAGTGAAAGTGTATTTACCAAGTATTCCTTTTATTATTTCATTATTTCTATTTTGCACTTGTAAATCTTTACAAAATGTAAGATGCTTTCCTATAAAGGTCAATTCTCGAAAAAAATGGGGGCAAGGAATGACTATATATGTGGAGAATATGCTTTTTTGCTGACTAATATAGGGCTATTTAAAATTTATGATATGAGAAAGGACTTTTTTGCTGGATCTTTAGTATTAGCATCTGCTCACGCGAAAAATCATGCAAATAATGCTTGTGTTTTGGTATTGAATATCCTAAAGATAACAATAAATTCCTGCACTATATATTTCTGAATGTGAAGTTCCATATAGATGTTATGTAGAGAATATTTCGGAATATGAATCTCGTTTAATTCAGATAATACAATTTCGGGTAGGTAATAAACCTCAAGCTGTACATGATTGGATTGTAGACAGAGAAACATATTTATGCTGTTACTCAACTATATCCATTTAATAAAGAACAGAATGGGTTCGGTACTCAAATTGTAAAATTTAAATTACCGTCTATTGATGCCCAAGAAGTAATATTGAGTGATGTTGATATAGAAGATTCTTTTGAAGTCTTTTTCCTTCATATTTTACAAGGAGGGGTAATACATAATCATACTCTTTATTTGCCATCAGGTACTTCTGCTGATAGTCAAGTACAATATGGTAAAGAAAAGTCTATTGTTATAATAGATTTAAAAACGAAAGAAATAAAAAGAATAATGGATGTATAGGGTATTTTGAATAATGGGCCAGAAAGTGCTGCATTTTGGGGTAAATCTCTAATGATTTCTTGTGCTCCTAAAGGATTATACTAATTTTTCTTGAAAGATGAGTGATGTATTAGTATCTATAATTATAGTAAATTATAATACATGTTCTTTGACGTGTGCGTGTATAGATTCAATTTTCCAAAGGGTCTATTCTTGTAACTTTGAGGTTATTTTGGTGGATAATGCTTCTTCGGATAATTCTGTAGTCGAAATCAAAAGGAGATATGCATCAACTGTAAAATTAGTAGCGAGTGATTCTAATTTAGGCTTTGGACGGGCAAATAATTTGGGAGTAAAGTATGCATCTGGGCAATACCTATTTTTATTGAATTCAGATACGATATTGGAAAATGACCCTTTTCCATATTTTTTTGAGTTTTTTCACACAAGAGAAAATTTAGGTGCATTAGGTACTTATTTGAAAGATGGTAATGGTATTTATACTAAAAGCGGTGGTAAGTTTTATTCGATGAGCAAATATCTTATGATGGGGGTGAAAAAACTTTTTTTCGTTTCTTCCAATGAAGAAATCCCATTATCGAATGCTTCCTATAAAGTCGAATACGTGATAGGAGCAGATTTATTTATTTCGAAAGAACTGTTTGAAGAAATTGGGATGTTTAATAAACACATCTTTATGTATTTTGAAGATGTAGAGTTGTGTAAACGTCTTTACGATGCTGGTTATTATTCCTATCTTATTCCAGGACCTCAAATTATTCATTTTGTGAAATCTAGCTCTACATCACAATTTTCACGAGTGTACAATACTGCTTCTTTAATGTATTGCATACAAAAGGAACATAACTATTTAAGATTTTTTCTTTTTCAGATAGCCTATTTCTTATTGAAAACCCCTTTGTTACTGAATGTTAAAAATATCAGAAAAGAATGGGAGTATATTAGTAGCATATTTAAGTATAAACAATATTTGGTAAAATAGAAGACATGAAGAATATAGCCATAATTTTAGCAGGTGGTATTGGTAGCCGTTTAAACGCAGGAATCCCCAAACAATTTTTGAAAGTTGCAGGGCTCACTGTGATTGAGCACACGATATCGACATTTCAACATCATAATTATATTGATGAGATAGCCATTGTTGCTAATGAAGCATATCATCCTAAAATAGGAGAATATATTATAAAAAATAAATTTTCTAAAGTGAAGAAGATATTAGTTAGTGGTGCGGAAAGACATTACTCTTCTTTATCTGCCATTAAAGCTTATGAAGATGAGGAAGAGTGTAATTTGATATTTCATGATGCAGTTCGTCCTTTGATAAGCTCTCAAATAATAGACCGGGTAATAGCTGCTTTGCAGAATTATGAAGCAGTAGATGTTGCAATTCCCTCGGCCGATACAATTATACAGGTTGACAGTGATAATACAATAATGGGTATTCCTCCCCGTAGCATGTTAAGAAGAGGGCAAACTCCTCAAGGGTTTCGTCTGAATACCATAAAAACTGCTTATGAGAAGGCATTAAGAGATACCAACTTCATCACAACAGATGATTGTGGTGTAGTATTGAAGTATCTTCCTGAAACACAAATATATGTGGTAGAAGGAGAAGATAGCAATATGAAATTGACCTATAAAGAGGATTTCTACTTGATAGAGAAACTGTTCCAATTACGAATGACTAATTTCCAAGAATATGTATTGACTGATGATGAAAAAGAAAAATTGAAGGGGAAAGTAATTGTTCTTTTTGGTGCATCATCTGGTATAGGTCTTGACTTGATGAATTTGTGTCGGAATTGTGGAGCTGTTGTATACGGTTTCAGCAGAAGTATGAATCATGTAGATATCAAAAATTTGGATAGTGTACGTTCTGCTTTCTCTTCAGTCGCCAAAGAGATGAATAGGATAGATTATGTTGTTGATACAGCATCCATTCTTTATAAAGATCCGTTGTCTCATATGAATTATGAACAGATAGAGGAAGCTATAGACGTCAATTATAAGGGGATGGTACATGTGGCTAAAGAGGCATACTCTTATCTTGAAAAGAGTCGTGGGCAATTAGTATTCTATACTTCCAGTTCTTATACACGTGGTCGTATGAATTATAGTATATATTCATCTACGAAGTGCGCTACTGTAAATTTTGTACAAGCTTTGGCTGAAGAATGGGGAAGTTTGGGCGTTCGTGTAAATTGTGTGAATCCAGAACGTACAAAGACGCCTATGCGTACCAAAAACTTTGGAATAGAGCCTGAGGATACTTTATTGAAATCAATGGATGTGGCAGTAGTAACCGCCAAACTCTTAGTCTCTGTTTTAACAGGACAAGTAATAGATGTAAAAATTAAATCGATTTAACGTATGGATTGTAAGATATGGAATTTATTGTCAATAGCCTCGCGTACACGTTCTAAACAATACTTACTTGGACGTTGTACTGAGTTATTGATTGGATATCCTCTTTTGATATTTTCTTATTGTTGCTATCGTAATAAGAAAAAATGGGTGTTTGGTACAAATGTAGGTTTTATAGATAACGCAAAATATCTGTTTCTTTATGTGAATGAGAATTATAAGGATATACGTCCTATTTGGATATCTCCTAGGAAAGAAGACATAAATAAATTACGTGCTTTAGGCTTTGAGGCATATGAAAAATATTCTTTAAAAGGTTTGTACCATTCATTAACTAGTAGGGTTTATATATTTACTTATCATTCTAAGGATATAAATTATTTTACTTCAGGAGGTGCTGTAAAAGTAAATTTGTGGCACGGAGTAGGAATAAAAGGGGGCAAAGGTGGAAAATTAGAGAATAATTATACATCAAGATTTAATGCAAGCCTCTTTACGAAAATCTTTTTACCACATTTATATGAGTCAAACGACTTATTTCTTTCTACTTCAGATATGATGGATAAACATTTTAAAAAAATGTTTGATTTGAATGATGAGATAATTTTTGATGCAATTTATCCTCGTTGTTACTACATGTGTAAAGAGAAAAATTTTATGTTATCTTTTATTGAAAAATATGAAAGTGAAGATTTGAAGCAATTAATTCAAAAAACAACAGAATATAAACGTGTTTTTTTGTATATGCCTACATGGCGTGGAGGGATGAATGATGACTTTATTCATGATGCAGGTTTTGATTTTGCTGATTTGAATTCTTTTTTGAAAAAGGAAAATATGTTGTTTATTTTTAAACTTCATCCTGCTGTTCTTATTTCTAACAATATAAAGGGAGATTCCTATTCAAATATTGTCTTTTTTAATAAGAAGTGGGATATTTATCCAGTATTGCCTTTCACGCATGTATTAATAACGGATTACTCCTCAATTTATTATGATTATATTTTATTGGATAAAGAAGTTATACTATATCCTTTTGATAAAAAGTCTTTCTTAGAAAAAAGTAATGATTTAGCTTTTGATTATGATATTTACACTCCAGGGTATCGTGTTGATTCTATTACAGAGTTAAAGAATGCACTTGTATCAAATCAAATATTTAAAATACCTGATAGGGAGCGAATATTAGAGTCTTTCTGGGGAAAGACGGATTTTAGGAATCTGGATATCTTATGTCATAAAATTAAAGCACTATGAAACATCGTTTGTTATTGCTTTATAGTTGGTTTATACGTATTGTATTGTTTTTCATGCCGGATGTTCCAGTCATTATGCGTTTTAGAGGATGGCTTTATGGATTGGGTATGAAAAAGTGTGATAGGGATTTTCAAGTTACTCACGATGCTCGCATTACTGGTTTGGAATGTATGACTGTAGGAAAACATTGTTTTGTCGGAAATCAGACTTTAATATTTGCGAATAATAATATATCTTTTGAAGATGAAGTAATGATTGGTCCTTTGAATCTAATAAATGATGGAAATCATACTAGCCTAAATGGTTCGTTTCGATTTGGTTCTCCAGATAGAGGTACGATACTATTGAAGAAGGGATGCTGGGTATCAGCTAGCTGTATTGTACTTAGAAATTCTGTTTTACCAGAAGGGGCAGTTTTGGCTGCAAATAGTGTACTAAATGAAGTCTTTGATCTTCCTAATAGCATTTATGTGGGTTCGCCTGCAATATTTAAAAAACAGTTGAGTAAATAATGTTGAGAATTGTCGGAGATATTAATTTTACTGACGGTTTTTTTGACACAGGTATAGGTGTTGGTAGTTCCATTCGTAATATGGATAATCCTTTTAAATATATTGAGAGGTCGGAAAGGGAGCTATGGATAGGAAATTTTGAATCTGTTTGTGCCTCTGTGTCAAATAATCAAGGTGTTGCGTCGAAGCAATTTATAATTGCCCCTAAATTACTAAGATCACTTCAACATTTGGATATTTATGCAGTAGCTAATAATCATGTGATGCAACATGGTGCTGATGCTTATATTGAAATGTTGTCTAATATTGAATCTTTTGGCGCAAAATATGTGGGTTCATTGAATAGGAAAACTCTAACATTTAATCATCAAGGTAGAACTGTGGCTATAACTGCTTTTAATCAAAGGCCAGAGAATTTTTCAGAATCGCCAGTGTATTGGTCACTGCCAGAATATAATGCCATAGAAAAAGAATTTGAAAGTGCTGTTAAAAATGCATTTTTTAAAATTGTATATATTCATTGGGGAAATGAATTCATGAATTTCCCTTATGTTGATCAACAAAAGTTTGCTCATTGGCTTGTTGATTTGGGATATGATTTGGTAATTGGTATGCATCCTCATATTCTTCAAGGATTTGAAGTCTATAAAGATCGTTATATATTTTATTCGCTTGGAAATTTTATTTTTAATATGGCATGGTATAAAACTAAATATGCAGCAATTGTCAATGTAGATTTATCTTCTGAAATACCTATTGTAACATACAATTATACAAAAATTGGAAAAGACTATTATCCATCAATAGTTGAGGATACGGCTGTTCCTGAAAATTGTCGATTCTCTTATTTGAATAAATGTATAATCAACAATATTGAAAATGAAGTCTATTATAATAAATATCTATGTAGACAGATGCGAAAATATCGAAAAGCTAATTATTGGCAAATTATCAAAGATATACCAAGGTTGGATATGGCTGTTTGGAGTAATATGATAATTGGATATTTAAAAAGACGAATTGGTAATTTAAAGCAATGATGGTGAATAAGTATTTATATATTTTAGGAGTGAAACATAGAAATCCTTCGTTACTTCCGTATCTTGATTTTCTGATGGAATCTGATAGATGGAGTATAGAACAGTTAAAAGAGTATCAATTTAAAAAATGTAAGGAGTTACTAATCTTTTCGCAGAAATATTCTTCATTTTATCGTCGAGAGTTTGCAGAGGTTGGTTTTAATCCACATAATATGCAGACAATCGAGGATATTAAGAAACTTCCAATAATAGATAAGAAAGTACTTATTGACTATAATAAAGAGATCCATACAAATTATAAATTTAAAAAAATAATTTTTGGAGAAACATCTGGAACAACAGGACAAGCATTAGGATTTTATCGTGATGAGGAAGGTGATTCACAAAATCGAGCAGCCTTGTTTAGAGGGTATAGTTGGTATGGAGTAGCTCCTTGGGAACGTAATGGATATTTTTGGGGATATAATATTGATAAAAGACAACGCCGAAAGGTTGAGCTTTTGGATTTGTTACAAAATAGATTCCGTATATTTTCTTATGATGAAGCAAGCATTCGTCAATTTATAGAGAAAATGAAGGCTGCTACTTTCATTGAAGGATATTCTTCTATGATTTATGAAGTGGCGAAAATTGTTAACAAATTGGAACTGACTATTGATTTTGATTTAAAGATGGTGAAAGGGACATCCGAAAAAATATTTGATACCTATCAGGATGAAGCACAAAAAGCATTTGGAAAAAAGATTATTAGTGAATATGGTTCTTGTGAATCAGGACTTATAGCTTATGAATGTCCTGAAGGGGGGCACATGCATATTGCGATGGAGAATGTTTATGTAGAAGAAGTGGATGGTGAAATAGTGATAACTAATTTAATGTTTCGCTCATTTCCAATAATTAGATATAGGTTAGGAGATGCGATAAAGTTGGCTCCATTAGATTTTAAATGTCAATGTGGTAGATCTCATCCTATCATTTTAGATGTTCTAGGGCGTATAGGAAAGAATGTAATAGGTAAAAACTATAAATATCCGAGTTTGACTTTTTACTATATATTCAAAAATATTGCTTTAACAAAAGGTGTTAATTTAAATTATCAAGCAATACAAAATGAAGTAGGCAACATAGAACTCAATATTGAACAAAATTCTCCAGAGTTACTTTCTGATTTACAACATGAATTGGTGAAATACTTCAACTCAGACGTGAGTTTTTCTATTCATTGGGGAACTAAACTCCATGCAATGGATGGAAAATTAAAAGACTTTGTAACTACATTGGAGTGAGATACTAATACTATCATTAATTAGTAACAATATAACATCAATGAAAGATTTAAAAATTGCCGTAATCGGTCTCGGCTACGTTGGCTTGCCGTTAGCGCGTTTGTTCTCAGTGAAATATAAAACTATTGGTTTTGATATGAATCAAGCACGTGTAGATGCATTGATGAGTGGGCATGATGCTACACTTGAAGTAACAGATGACTTGTTGCAAGATGCGATTCAAAATCATGGTTTTAAATGTACTACTAATTTAGATGAAATTAAGGATTGTAATTTTTATGTAGTAGCTGTACCTACTCCTGTTGATACTAATAATCGACCAGATTTACACCCGTTGTGGAGAGCTAGCGAAACAGTCGGTAAAGTTATTTCAAAAGGGGATATTGTAGTGTATGAATCAACCGTTTATCCAGGAGTGACAGAGGAAGAATGTTTACCTATTGTAGAAAAAAAATCAGGTTTGAGGTTTAATGTTGACTTTTTTGCAGGTTATTCTCCTGAGCGTATAAATCCAGGAGATAGGGAACATACAGTAGAAAAGATAAAGAAAGTGACTTCAGGTTCTACACCAGAGATTGCTGATATTATAGATAAAGTGTATAATTCTGTTTTAGTAAATGGGACTCATAAAGCTCCTTCTATTAAGGTTGCGGAGGCTTCTAAAATTATAGAAAATTCACAACGTGATGTAAATATAGCCTTTATGAATGAGTTGGCCAAAATATTTAATGCTATGGGGATTGATACAAATGATGTAATAGAAGCAGCTTCTTCTAAATGGAACTTCATTAAATTAAAACCAGGTTTAGTAGGTGGACATTGTATCAGTGTGGATCCTTATTATCTAATACAGAAGGCACAGGTTTACGGAGTTTTGCCACGCATTATGTCGGCTGCTCGTCGTTTGAATGATGGTATGGGAGACTATGTGGCTAACCAAGTGATTAAATTAATGAACAAGAAAGGTATACTGGTGAAAGATGCTAAAATCTTGTTACTTGGTATCACATTTAAAGAGAATTGTCCAGACATCAGAAATACGAAGATTGTAGATATTTATTCTACACTAAACGAATATACATCTAATATAACTGTTTATGACCCTTGGGCTAATGCGCAGAAAGTGGAGCATGAATATAGGATAAAGATAATTCCGGTTGATATGGAGATTCTAAAAGGGCAGTTTGATGCTGTTATATTGGGCGTGGGACATAATGAATTTAAGTCATTAAACCTTCGTGACTTTTTGGCAATAGAAAATGGAGTGATTTACGATGTGAAAGGTATATTGCCTAAAGAAATGGTTGACGGAAGATTATAATCTATGCTTTCTGTAATTTGTCCTATATATAATGAAGCAAAATATATTGAGGTTTGTCTTCAATCAATTTTGTTGCAGGATTATCCGAAAGAAGATTTGGAGGTGTTGTTTGTTGATGGAATGAGCCAAGACTTAACTCGCCAGATAATAGTAGAGTATTCAGTCCGATATCCTTTTATACGGCTTGTAGATAATCCTAGACGTATTGTGCCGGTAGCAATGAATATTGGTATAAGAGCTTCGAAAGGAGATGTCATCATGCGTATAGATGCTCATGCACGATATCCAGTGAATTATTTTTCAGAGTTGGTGAAAACTTTATATGAGTTGGAAGCAGACAACATTGGAGCGGCTTGCCAAACGGATGTTCTGAACAAGACTCCAAAGACATTGGCTATTAAAGAAGTGTTGAGTAATAAGTTTGGAGTTGGTAATTCCACATTCCGATTGGGAGTTAATAGAGTAATAGAGGTGGATACAGTTCCTTTTGGTTGTTGGAAAAGAGAGGTATTCGATAAATATGGTTTCTATAATGAATGCTTGATACGAAATCAAGATATAGAATTCAACAAGCGCATAGTACGCAGTGGAGGACGTATTTTTATTATTCCCAATACGTATTGTGTTTATTTAGCGCGTGAAACATTCAAGGCACTGGCTATAAACAACTTTAGTAATGGAAAATGGAATATTTTAACGGTATATTATACTCAACAGATCAAATCGTTGTCTGTTAGGCATTTTATACCTTTATTGTTTGTCTTATCATTAATATTACCCATTGTTTTCTCTTTTTTCTATTTTCCTGCAGTGATTATCTCGTTAATGTCTTTGCTACTATACTCTCTTTCGATTTTGATAATCAGCTTGTTATTAGGCTTGAAAAAGGGACTGAATAGTTGGTATCTGATGAATGCATTTGTAACCCTGCACTTATCTTATGGATGGGGGTCTTTGGTTGGTGTGATAGAGGTGATGAAGCATGGAAAATACTTTTAAATTATAAAGGATGTTGGGTAAGTAAACAACCTACTTAGCTTATTATTATTTGATTTATTTACGAAATCCAGTTTATGGGCTTATCAATGAAATAAATCGTCATTATTTGCAAGAATTAGGTTTGAGGTATGTTAGTAGCGGTGCGTGTTCTATTACGGCATCCTAACATTCACTCTTTTCCTGATAGATAAATTTCATTTCTGAAAGACTTATTGTCAGTTACAAATAGAATATCAATGCTAACTGAGGATTATTGTAAATATATTATTCCCTTTTTGCAGATTGATTCCTATTCCAAAAAATGGATATGGGACTATGCGAAGAAATAAATACTAATTTGATGTATTCAAAATTTATCTTTGACCGTGGGGTAGCATTCATTGGTCTGATATTCTTGTCGCCGGTTTTATTGATTGTAGCAATTTTAATTCGTGTCAGGATGCCTGGTGGTCCGATAATTTTTACACAAAAGCGCGTGGGACAACATTCCCAGTTGTTTACGATGTACAAATTTCGTTCGATGACAGTCAGCCACAATGGAAGTACAGTTTCTGTGAAAGGAGAAAGTCGTATCACTCCGTTGGGAGCCAAACTGAGGAAATACAAACTGGATGAACTACCGGAATTGTGGAATGTATTAATAGGGGATATGAGTTTTGTGGGGCCCCGCCCTGATGTTCCGGGCTATGCAGACAAACTGGAAGGGGAAAACCGAAGGATGCTTCTTTTAAAACCTGGTATTACGGGGCCTGCCAGTTTAAAATACCGAAATGAAGAAGAACTGTTGGCGGAACAGGACGATCCTCAGAAGTATAATGATGAGGTCTTGTTCCCGGATAAAGTACGGATAAACATTGAATATTTGGATAATTGGTCTTTCTGGTATGACATTAAAATCATTATCTATACAGTACTTGGAAAGGATTTATAAAATCCTTTCTTTTCTTTTTATTCCTCATTATGTGAGGAAATCGAATCATTAGAATAATCACATATATTTATGGATAAAAGAATATATCTTTGCCTCGCCCACATGAGCGGCAAGGAGATGGGCTTCATACAAGAAGCCTTCGATACGAACTGGGTGGTTCCGCTCGGTCCGAATGTGAATGCCTTTGAGCAGGATTTGGAACGCTTCGTAGGGCAGAATAAAAAGGTGGTGGCTTTGAGTGCGGGCACTGCGGCTGTACATCTGGCCCTGCTTGCTTGCGGAGTTAGTCAGGGTGACGAAGTGATAGTACAGAGCTTTACCTTTTGTGCCTCTTCCCATCCGGTGACCTACCTCGGTGCTACTCCGGTATTCGTGGATTCTGAGGCTGATACATGGAACATGGACCCGGTTCTTCTGGAGCAGGCTATCAGGGACCGTATCGACAAGACCGGCCGAAAGCCCAAAGCGATTGTTCCGGTGGCTTTGTATGGGATGCCCTATAAGACAGAGCAAATCATGTCGGTGGCAGATAAATATGATATTCCGGTCATAGAGGATGCCGCCGAAGGTTTTGGAAGCAAGTTTGACGGGCAAGTCCTCGGAACTTTTGGCAAATATGGTGTGCTTTCTTTCAATGGCAACAAGATGATAACCACCAGCGGTGGCGGTGCTTTGATTTGCCCTGATGAAGAGTCCAAGCGTGAGATAATGTTCTATGCTACCCAGGCCCGTGAGTCCTATCCCTACTACCAGCATGAGCGTATAGGCTATAATTATAGGATGAGTAACATTTGTGCGGGAATCGGCCGCGGTCAGATGACGGTGGTGGATGAGCACATAGCGCACCATAAGCATCTGTGCGGTCTGTATCGTGAGCTGTTGGCGGATGTGGAGGGAATCACGCTTCATGAGAATCCTTTCGGACGTTATGACAGCAATTATTGGCTGAACACGGTACTGCTTGACGGGAATCTGCATGTAAGAGGTGAGGAGGAGGTCTACCGTGAGACAGTGAAAGGTGCCGTTGGTGGTGCTGCGGGTGTTACTCATGAGTCAGTTAGTGCCCATACTTCTTGTGAGCCTAACCGTAATGTAGAGGCCATGCGTGTTTGCTTGGACAGAGCCGGTATCGAGAGCCGTCCCTTATGGAAGCCCATGCATCTCCAGCCGGTTTATACGGCTAATCCTGCCTATGTGAATGGTGTCAGTGAGGGCTTGTTCAAACGTGGTCTTTGTTTGCCGAGTGGTCCTTATGTGACGGATGAGGATGTGAGATACATAGTAGATGAAATGAAGAAGTGTATATTGTAGAGATGCTCTTTGTTGATTTATAACACTTTATCACTTTTCTCAGAAAAACTACTCTCAAGCACCTTTTTTCTTTGGCTACATAGTTTTTAATCCTCACCTTTGCATCGTTGATCAACGAAACGTGTGAATAGGAAAACGAATTTAAATCTCTAAAGAAAAAAAGTATGAGTGTAATTTTCAGGACGGTGGAGAGACCGTCGGACCCCAGGGTTGAAAACTCTCCCAAGAAGTATTATCCGCAGTTGGTGACATTGGGGCAAAGCGTGGATTTGGCGTTTATTGCACAGAAGATGCAGGACCGCTCTTCTCTGTCTATCGGTGACATCAAGAGTACGATGCAGAACTTTGTGGAAAAGCTGAAAGAGCAGTTGCTGGAAGGAAAGACGGTTAATATAGCCGGGCTGGGTGTCTTTATACTGGCAGCCAAATCGAAAGGTGAGGAAAAGGCTGATGACGTGACAGCCAAGAGTGTGGAGAGCGTCCGTATCTGTTTTCAGGCGAATAGGGAACTGAAGATATCGAAGGCTGCTACCCGCGCTGGAGAAAGGCTGGATTTGGTGAGTTTGGATGATTATCTTAAGGGGAAGACTTCTACAGATGGCGGCTCCGGTTCGGAAGGAGGAGGCTCGGATTCGGATGGAGACCAAGGTGAGAATCCACTGGGATAACGGTAGCTATGAATTATTAATCAGATAATGGATAATCTTTATGAAGAAAACGTGGAATGTGATTTTGAAACTTATTATTGCCGTAGCGAGTGCTGTGGCAGGTGTGATTGGCGGACAGACAATGATGTTTTAGTCCGATAGGATTTGATAAATAAAAAATGAGAAGAGCTGCTGGCAGGAAATCTGTCGGCAGCTCTTTTTTTAATCCTTGTATGCTTCTTCGTGTACCCCCGCTACTGCTCGTCCGCTGGGGTCGTTCTTTCCTTGGAAAGAGGCGTCCCACGCCAGCGCTTCGGCGGTGGAGCATGCCACACTGGGTACGCTGGGAACACTCCGGGCTGCGCTTTCACTGGGGAAATGCTCTTCGAAGATGGTACGGTAGTAATACTCTTCCTTATTTTGCGGGGTATGTATCGGGAAGCGTTCGGCGGCATGTGCCATCTGTTCGTCGCTGACGGCAGCGGCAGTGACGGCTTTCAGCGTATCAATCCAACTGTAGCCCACACCGTCGGAGAACTGTTCTTTCTGCCGCCAGGCAACGTTCTGTGGGAGCATGTCGGCAAAGGCTTCGCGGACTACTTTCTTTTCTATCTCCTTGCCGGGGCACATCTTGACTGCCGGATTGATGCGCATGGCAACATCCAGGAATTCTTTGTCGAGGAAGGGGACACGTCCTTCCACTCCCCAGGCTGCAAGGCTTTTGTTGGCACGGAGGCAGTCGTACAGATGCAGTTTGGAGAGCTTGCGCACGGTTTCTTCGTGAAAGGCTTGCGGTGTGGGCGCCTTGTGGAAGTAAAGGTAACCGCCGAACACCTCGTCCGCACCTTCGCCGCTGAGTACCATCTTGATGCCCATGCTTTTGATGACACGTGCCAGCAGATACATGGGGGTGGAGGCGCGGACAGTGGTTATGTCGTAAGTCTCAATGAAATAGATGACGTCGCGGACAGCATCGAGGCCTTCCTGAACGGTATAGTTTATCTCGTGATGCACGGTACCGATATGACGGGCCACTTCGCGGGCTTTAATCAAGTCGGGAGCACCCTTCAAGCCGACGGCGAAGGAATGGAGCTGCGGCCACCAGGCATCTGCCTTGTTGTCTGTCTCGATGCGTTTGGCGGCATATTTCTTGGCGATGGCAGAGATGACGGAAGAATCGAGTCCGCCACTGAGCAGGACACCGTAGGGGACGTCGGACATCAACTGGCGCTGTACGGCGGCTTCAAGTGCGTCGTGCACAGCCGTGACTTGTGTGCTGTAGGCTGTCCGGTCTATCGAAGCCGGCGCGGCATTGCGTTCGGCGGCAGGGGTGTAGTTGTCTTTCACAGCGGCATAGTCCATCCAGTCGCGGGTGTACCAGCGGTGCATCTTGCCCTCGCGCCCACGGTAGTAGTGGCCGGGAAGGAAAGGCTCGTACTCGTCGCAGAAACCCTCAAGGGCTTTCAGCTCACTGCCGAAGTAGATGTGTCCGTCTTTGTCGCGTCCTATATAAAGGGGGATTACGCCGATGGGGTCGCGGGCGATGAGGTAATCGTCCGTTTCTTCATCATAGAGGGCGAAGGCGAAGATGCCGTTCAGCTCTTCGAGGAAGCGGATGCCTTTGTCTTTGTAAAGGGCAAGGATGACTTCGCAGTCGGAACCTGTCTGGAAGGCGTATTTTCCGGCATAGCGGGCACGGATGTCGCGATGGTTGTAAATCTCGCCATTGACGGCAAGCACCTGTTTGCGGTCGGGTGAATATAAGGGTTGTCCGCCGGATTCCGGGTCGACAATGGAGAGGCGTTCGTGGGCGAGGATGGCGGAGCCGCCTACGTAGATACCACTCCAGTCCGGTCCGCGATGACGGATTTTCTGCGCCATCCGTAGCGCTTTGTTTCTCAATTCAGGAGTTTGAGACTGTATGTTGAAGATTCCTGCTATTCCACACATGAGAATTAAAAATTAAAGGTTAAAAATTAAAGAAAGGGAAATCATTTCTTGTTTTCTTTTAGAGGTTCGAGGTAACGATCTATTTCTGTTGCCACTCGTCGTCCGTCGGCCAAGGCACGTACTACGAGGCTGGCGCCGTGGGCGGCATCGCCTGCCACGAATACGTTCTCTGCAAACTTCGGTTGCTCGGGCTTGAGGAAACCCATGGCAAGAAGCACCATATCGGCTTCGATGACCTCTTTCTTACCCGTAGATTTCATGGTAGGGCGGTTACCGTCTGTTGCCGGAAGCCACTCCACTTCTTCCACTTCTACACCGCATACCCTGCCGTTCTTTCCGATGAACCGGGTGGAGGCGAGGGACCATCGACGGGTACAGCCTTCTTCGTGGCTGCTGGTGGTTTTCAGTACGACGGGCCATTGCGGCCAGGGAGTATCCGGGTTGTGTCCTATGGGCGGTTGGGGCATGATTTCAATCTGGGTTACACTGACGGCTCCCTGGCGGATGCTGGTGCCTATACAGTCGGACCCGGTATCGCCACCGCCGATGACGAGTACCCGTTTGCCGCGGGCGTTGACGAGTTGGTCTTTCGGGAAAGTGTCTCCATCCAGAATATGGTTCTGCTGTGCCAGCATGTCGAGGGCAAAGTAGATGCCTTTCAGCTCCCGGCCCGGAATGGAGAGGTCGCGGGCGGTGGGCGTACCGGTACAAATGGCGTAAGCATCGAATCCGGCGGGCAGTTTCTGCACATTGACATGGACTCCCATCTTGAACAAGATTCCTTCGGCCTCGAGGATTTTCATGCGGCGGTCGATGACGGCTTTGTCCAGCTTGAAGTTGGGGATGCCATAGCGTAGCAGTCCTCCCGGCATCGGTTTGCTGTCGAATAGGGTAACTTCGTAACCTTTGGCGTTCAGCCGTACGGCAACGCTCAATCCGGCAGGGCCGGCGCCGATGACGGCTACTTTCTTTCCGTTGCGTTCGGGCTGGAGGGGGGTGATGTAGCCCTCGCGAAAAGCAGCCTCGGCAATGGCGGCTTCGTTCTCGCGGATAGTGACCGGTTCGTTGCACGAGAGTTTCAGTACGCACGACTTCTCGCAAAGGGCAGGGCAGATGCGTCCCGTAAATTCCGGAAAATCATTCGTACTGTTCAGTATTTGATAGGCTTCGCGCCATTTGCCCCGGTAGAGCGCGTCTTGGAATTCCGGGTCTTTATTGCCCAGCGGACATGCCCAGTGGCAGAAGGGTACGCCGCAGTCCATACAGCGCGAGGCCTGGAGCTTGCGGTCGTGGCTGTTCAGTGTCTGTTCCACTTGGCTGAAGTCTGTGATACGTTCGTGTATCGGACGGTAACCCGCCTCTTGGCGGGGGATATTGAGGAATGCTTTTGGATCTCCCATGATGAACAAATTAAAAAGTTAAAGAATTAAAGAATGAAAGGGGAATTTCCTCAGTCTTTCATTCTTTCATTATTAATTCGCGATTCAATAATCGCGTTGCATTTCTGCAATCTTCTGTTGCAATTTCTGCATCTGCTCCTCTTGCAGCACTTTTTTGTATTCGATAGGGACTACCTGGATGAACTGGTCGGCATAGCGTGGCCAGTCATCGAGCATGGTGCGTGCCAGTTTGGAACCGGTGTACAGGTAGTGCTGGCGGATGAGCTCGTGCAGTTCCTTGCGGTAGGAGGCCTCTTCGATGAGGCTCAGTTCTACCATTTCCATGTTGCAGAAATAGTCGAAGTTGCCGTCCCGGTTCCATACGTAGGCCACACCGCCGGACATACCTGCGGCAAAGTTGCGTCCCGTCTGTCCGAGTACTACCACGCGCCCGCCGGTCATATACTCGCAGCAGTGGTCGCCTACACCCTCCACTACGGCTGTAGCACCGGAGTTGCGGACGGCAAAGCGCTCGCCTGCACGGCCGTTGATGTAAACTTCACCGCTTGTGGCGCCGTAAAGCAGGGTGTTGCCTGCAATCGTGTTTTTCTCTGCCTCGAAGTTGCTCCGTACCGGAGGCAGGACGGCGATACGTCCGCCACTCAGACCTTTGCCCAGATAATCGTTGGCCTCGCCTTCCAGCTTGAAGTTGACACCCGGGACAAGGAATGCCCCGAAACTCTGCCCGGCGGAGCCTTTGAACTTCACGTTCAGCGTATGTTCGGGCAGCCCTTTTTCTCCGTATTTTGCGGCAATGACACCAGAGAGCATGGCGCCGCAGGCACGGTCGGTATTGGCGATGGTGTACTCCAGCGAGATTTCCTTCTGGTTCTCTACGGCTTCGGCGGCGGCATGTAGCATCTCTACATCTTTCACATGGTCGATGCCATGCTGTTGGTCGGTGACGTGGCGGATGGCGGCTTCATTGTCTACGCGTGCCAGTAGTTTGTCGAAGCTTATCAACTGATGTTTCCTGATTCCGTCATCCGGCTTGCGGACGATAAGGTCTGTGCGTCCAATGATGTCATCCAGGTGTTCCACACCGATTTCCGCCAGGTATTCGCGTACTTCCTGCGCCAGGAACGTGAAGAAGTTCACCAGATACTCGCTGCGTCCGCGGAAGCGTTTGCGCAGTTCTTCGTTCTGTGTCGCCACCCCTACGGGGCAGGTGTTCTGGTGACATTTGCGCATCATTACGCAACCCAGTACAATCAGGGCACTGGTGGCGAAACCGAATTCTTCGGCTCCGAGCATTGCCATCAGTATGATGTCACGGCCTGTTTTGAGCTGTCCGTCCACTTGCAGCATCACTTGTCCGCGCAGGCCGTTCAGCACCAGTGTCTGTTGCGTTTCGCTCAAACCGAGTTCGGGCGAGATGCCGGCATAGCGGATGGATGATGCAGGAGAGGCTCCCGTACCGCCCTCTGCACCCGAGATGACTATCAAATCGGCCTTTGCCTTTGCCACACCGGCGGCAATGGTGCCCACACCGCTTTCTGCCACCAGCTTCACGCTGATTTTTGCCCGTGGGTTCACGTTCTTCAGGTCGAAGATGAGCTGTGCCAGGTCTTCGATGGAGTAAATGTCGTGGTGGGGCGGGGGGGAAATCAGCGAGATGCCCGGAATGGAGTGGCGTGTCTTGGCAATCACTTCATCCACTTTGAAGCCCGGCAGCTGCCCACCTTCGCCCGGCTTGGCGCCTTGGGCAATCTTTATCTGTATTTCGTCCGCATTCACCAGATATTCTGCGGTGACACCGAAACGTCCTGAGGCCACCTGCTTGATGGCGCTGCGCAGACTGGTGCCGTCTTCGCGCGGCATGAAGCGTGCCCGGTCTTCGCCTCCTTCGCCCGTATTGCTCCGGCCATGCAGCTTGTTCATGGCAATAGCCATGGCTTCGTGGGCTTCGCGGCTGATGGAGCCGTAGGACATGGCGCCGGTGACAAAGCGCTGTACGATGTTCTCTACCGGTTCCACCCGGTCTATGCTGATAGGAGCGCGGCGGAAGTCGAGGAAATCGCGCAGGAAGATGGGAGATTCCTTGCTGTCTACCATGGCAGTGAACTCCTTGAATTTCTTATAGCTTCCCAGGCGTGTGGCAAGTTGCAGTGTGCTGATGGTTTCCGGGTTCCAGGCGTGCTTCTCACCATCCTTGCGGAAGGCATACAGTCCGCGGTTCGGCAATAGCTCCGCTTCCCCCTTCTTTTTAAGAACCTTCATCCCTTCCTTGTGGAAGGCGATGGCGTCGCGTGCCACTTCATCCAGGCGTATGCCTCCGATGCGTGAACTCAGTCCGCCAAAGTAGGCATTGCTCAACTCCTCGCTCAGTCCTACGGCCTCGAAAATTTTCGCGCCCCGGTAAGAACGGATGGTGCTGATGCCCATCTTGCTCATAATCTTGAACAAGCCTTTGCAGACGGACTTGATATATTTCTTTTCGGCAGTGGCGTAGTCGAGCTGTATTTCCTTTTCGTTCACCAGTTTGTCGATGACGGCAAAAGCCATATACGGATTCAGTGCGCTGGCTCCGAAGCCCAGCAGCAGTGCGGCGTGCATCACTTCGCGGATTTCGCCGCTTTCTACAATCAGTGCCGTCTGCACCCGTTTGCCCACGGAGATAAGATGGTGGTGTACCGCCGACACGGCAAGCAGTGACGGAATGGCGGCATGGGCGGCGTCTACGTCGCGGTCGGAAAGCACGATGTAGTTCACTCCTTCGTTGACGGATTCTTCTGCCTGCTTGCAGAGGGTTGCCAATGCTTCCTGCAATCCCTGGCACCCTTTTGCCACTTCGAAGAGCAGGGGCAGTTTCACGGTCTTGAAGCCTTTGTACCGGATGTTGCAGAGAATATCCAGTTGGGCGTTGTTCAGGATGGGATGGTTCAACCTCACCATCTTGCAATGGTTTTCGCTGGGTGTCAGTATGTTCATGCCTACGGCTCCGATGTATTCGGTCAGCGACATTACCAGTTCTTCGCGTATCGGGTCGATAGGAGGGTTGGTGACTTGGGCAAACTGCTGGCGGAAATAGTTGTACAGTAGTTGCGGCTTGTCCGAGAGTACTGCTAGCGGGGTGTCATTGCCCATGGAGTTGATGGGTTCGGCACCGGTGGTACACATCGGGACAATCAGCCGTTCCATGTCTTCTTTGGAGTAGCCGAAGATGCGCAGCATGCTGTCGTAGTTCTCCACGCTATGGGAGACTTTGCGACCGCTTTTCAGTTCGTCCAGCTCGATGCGGTTGCCGGCCAGCCAAGTGCGGTATGGTTTGGCTTCGGCAAGTTGTTTCTTCAGTTCGCCGTCATAATATATTTCGCCTTTCTCGGTGTCTATAAGCAGTATCTTGCCCGGTTGCAGGCGTCCTTTTTCCTTGATGTCTCCCGGCTCGAAATCCATCACGCCGACTTCGCTGGCCACTACCATCATGCCGCCCTGCGTAATCAGGTAGCGTGCAGGGCGCAGTCCGTTCCTGTCGAGCATGCCGCCTGCATAGCGCCCGTCGCTGAAAAGCAGTGCCGCCGGTCCGTCCCACGGCTCCATCAGGATGGAGTGGTATTCATAGAAAGCTTTCAAATCTTCGCTGATGGGATTCTTTTCGTTGAAGGATTCCGGCACAAGCATGGCCATGGCATGAGGCAGGCTCAGGCCGGACATGAGGAGAAACTCGAGCACATTGTCCAGCGAGGCACTGTCGCTCATGCCCGGTTGCACGATGGGGCGTATCTCCCGGATGTCTCCCAGGGTGGGAGAGGAGAGTACACTCTCACGGGCTTCCATCCAGCCGCGGTTGCCGCGGATGGTATTGATTTCGCCGTTGTGTGCCAGCAGGCGGAAAGGCTGTGCCAGTCCCCAGGTGGGGAAAGTGTTGGTGCTGAAACGGGAGTGCACCAATGCCAGCCCGCTGGTGAAGTAGCTGTTGGTGAGGTCGGGGAAGTAGTTGCGCAACTGCAAGGAAGAGAGCATCCCCTTGTAGACGATGTTCTTCGTAGAGAGCGAGACGATGTAGAAATCCTCGCGGGTGGGGATGTCCGACTTGCGTATTCTGTTCTCTATCCTTTTCCTTATTATATAGAGTTTGCGGTCGGCGGTTTCGTTTTCCGTAAATCCGGTGATGAAAATTTGCTTGATGTCCGGTTCGTTGGCAAGAGCCGCTTCTCCCAATATTTCGGGGCAAGTGGGCACGTTGCGCAGATGCATCAGGGTCAATCCCTCCTTTTCAATCTCTTCGATAATGACGCTCAAGATGGCAGCCTGGTCTTTTCCGTCTTTGGGAAGGAAAAGCAGGCCGGTGCCGTATTTTCCTTTCTCGGGAACGGGAATGCCCTGCAACAGAATGAATTCGTGCGGTATCTGCAGCATGATGCCGGCACCGTCTCCGGTTTTGTTATCTGCCCCTTCCGCTCCACGGTGGCGCATGTTTTCCAGTACCTTCAATGCCGATTCTACCAGTTCATGTGATTTTCCTCCCTGGATATTGACCAGCATGCCTACTCCGCAGGCATCGTGCTCATGGGATGCCTCATACAAGCCCAACTGTTTGGGCTGTCGCTGGTAATCCTCTGCTTTTGTTTTGTTGTTAAAAAGTTCTTGTTTCATGATTATAAGCTTTCTTTATTGCTGTATAATATTGTTTGTGGTTTCAAAATGTTCGGCAAATATATGGTATTAATTGCAAAATGCTAATATGTATTCCTGCCTTCTTTCTTGCAAAATTCCTGCGATAGAAGATGAAGTTATGAATTGATAGAAAACACCCTCTGTTTTCTTTTAATCCTAAATCAAAATCAGACGGTTTGATTTGGATTTATAAATTAAGCCTTTTGCTTTTAAAATAATACTTTCTTTAACTTTTTGATGTAAAAACAACTTTTTTCTATTCTTTTGATAAATAAATAGTGAAAAGATTAACTTTATGTTCTTAAGAATATGTATATTTGCAGCGCAAAATCAAATACTGATACATTATGTGTGGAATAGTAGGCTATATAGGTCAAAGGAAAGCCTACCCCATTCTTATCAAAGGTCTGAAGCGGTTGGAGTACCGTGGATATGATAGTGCAGGGGTAGCATTAATCAGTGATAACCGACAGTTGAACGTGTACAAAGCGAAAGGTAAGGTTTCGGAACTTGAAACTTTCGTTGCTCAAAAAGATATTTCCGGTAACATTGGTATTGCACATACACGTTGGGCCACTCATGGAGAACCTTGTTCCGTCAATGCCCATCCCCATTATTCCTCTTCCGAACGCCTCGCCCTCATCCATAACGGCATTATTGAAAACTACGCCGTCCTTAAAGAAAAACTTCAAGCCAAAGGTTATGTATTTAAAAGCAGCACTGATACCGAGGTGCTGGTACAGCTCATTGAATACATTCAGGTGACAAACCATATTGACCTGCTGACGGCGGTGCAACTTGCCTTGCAGGAAGTGATTGGGGCGTATGCCATTGCGGTGCTCGACAAGGACAATCCGGATGAGATAATCGCTGCACGCAAGAGCAGTCCGTTGGTGGTGGGCATCGGTGAAGGAGAGTTTTTCCTGGCTTCGGATGCCACGCCGATTGTGGAATACACGGACAAGGTGGTGTATCTGGAAGATGAAGAGATTGCCCTCATCTGCCGGGGAGAGAAGTTGAAGGTTGTTAACCTGAAGAATGTGGAATGCCCGCACGAGGTAAAGACGGTAGCGCTCAATCTCGGCCAGCTGGAGAAGGGAGGCTATCCGCACTTCATGCTGAAGGAAATCTTCGAACAGCCCGGCTGTATTCACGACTGCATGCGCGGGCGTATCAATGTGGAGGGTACGAACGTGGTTCTTTCTGCAGTGATTGATTATAAGGAACGTCTGCTGGCGGCCAAACGCTTCGTCATCGTGGCATGCGGTACGTCATGGCATGCCGCCCTCATCGGCAAGCATTTGATTGAAAGCTTCTGCCGTATTCCGGTAGAAGTGGAGTATGCCAGTGAGTTCCGTTACCGCGACCCGGTGATTGACAGCAACGATGTAGTGATTGCCATCTCGCAAAGCGGTGAAACGGCCGATACGCTGGCAGCCGTGGAGCTTGCCAGAAATCGTGGGGCATTTATATACGGCATCTGCAATGCCGTCGGTTCCAGTATTCCCCGTGCCACGCATACGGGTTCCTATATCCACGTGGGACCGGAAATAGGGGTGGCATCCACCAAAGCCTTCACCGGGCAGGTAACGGTGCTTACCATGCTGGCCCTGACACTTGCCAAAGAGAAAAAGACGATGGACGAAGGGCAATACCTGGCAATTGTCAAGGAATTGGGACATATCCCCGACAAGATGAAGGAGGTCTTGAAACTGAACGACCGTATAGCGGAACTTTCCAAGATATTCACCTATGCACACAACTTTATCTATCTGGGACGCGGATACAGTTATCCCGTAGCCTTGGAAGGCGCCTTGAAGTTGAAGGAGATTTCGTATATCCATGCCGAGGGCTATCCTGCCGCCGAAATGAAGCACGGCCCCATTGCCCTGGTGGATGCCGAAATGCCGGTAGTGGTCATTGCCACCCGGAATGGGCTTTATGAAAAGGTGCTGAGCAATATCCAGGAAATAAAGGCGCGTAAAGGCAGGGTTATCGCCATTGTGACAAAGGGAGATACGGTCATCAGTAAAATAGCCGACACTTGCATCGAGCTTCCCGAAACAATGGAGTGCCTTGATCCGTTAATAACTACGGTACCTCTGCAATTACTTGCCTATCACATTGCCGTGTGCAAGGGAATGGATGTGGACCAGCCGAGGAATCTTGCGAAGTCGGTGACTGTAGAATGAGGACATGTACAATTTACCATTTACAATGTACAATGGGGCTGCGCTTGGGAGGGGTAAATGTAAATGGTAATTGTATGCTATAATAAGGAAAAGAAAATTGTACACTTAAAATTGTACATTGTAAATGGTAAATTGTAAATAGATAGATGGAACAACTGAAGCATGAATGCGGCGTTGCCATGATACGCCTGCTGAAACCGCTGGAGTACTATGAAGAGAAGTACGGAACATGGATGTACGGACTCAACAAGCTCTATCTCCTGATGGAGAAACAACACAACCGTGGGCAGGAAGGTGCCGGACTGGCCTGCGTGAAACTGGAAGCCAGTCCCGGCGAGGAATATATGTTCCGTGAGCGTGCTCTCGGCTCGGGCGCCATTACCGAAATCTTCGGTACGGTGCAGGGCCATTTCAAGGACTTGACCAAGGAACAGCTGCACGATGCGGACTATGCCAAGCGTGTGCTGCCCTTTGCAGGGGAGGTCTATATGGGACACCTGCGTTACTCCACTACCGGAAAGTCCGGTATCTCGTACGTGCACCCGTTCCTCCGGAGAAACAACTGGCGTGCCAAGAATCTTGCCCTCTGCGGCAACTTCAACATGACGAATGTGGATGAAATCTTCGCACGCATTACCGCCATCGGCCAGCATCCGCGCAAATATGCCGATACCTACATCATGCTGGAGCAGTTGGGACATCGCCTCGACCGCGAAGTGGAGCGCCTCTTCAACCTTGCCGAAGCGGAAGGGCTGGCAGGCATGGACATCACCCGTTATATAGAAAACCACATCGACCTTGCCAACGTGCTGCGCACTTCGAGCAAGGAGTGGGACGGGGGATACGTGATGTGCGGACTTACCGGCAGCGGAGAGACTTTTGCCGTACGCGACCCATGGGGCATCCGTACAGCCTTCTGGTATCAGGACGACGAGATAGCGGTGCTTGCCAGCGAACGTCCCGTGATACAGACAGCCCTTAATGTTCCTGTCGAATCCATCAAGGAGCTGCAACCCGGACAAGCCATGTTTATCAACAAGGCCGGCAAGGTGCGCACCGTGCAAATCAACAAGCCGCGCGAGGTGAAACCTTGTTCCTTCGAGCGCATCTACTTCAGCCGGGGCAGTGATGTGGACATTTACCGGGAACGTAAACTGCTGGGTGAGAAACTCGTGCCCAACATATTGAAAGCCATCGACAACGATGTGGACCATACCGTCTTTTCCTTCATCCCCAATACGGCAGAAGTTGCTTTTTACGGAATGCTGCAAGGATTGGACGACTACCTCAACGAGGAGAAGGTACAGCAGATTGCCGCCCTGGGGCATAGTCCCAGCCACGACGAGTTGGAGCATATCTTGTCGCGGCGCATACGGAGCGAGAAAGTGGCCATCAAGGACATCAAGCTGCGTACCTTCATTGCCGAAGGAAACAGCCGGAACGACCTTGCCGCCCATGTGTACGACATCACTTACGGAAGCCTTGTCCCGGGAGTGGATAATCTGGTCATCATCGACGACTCGATAGTGCGCGGAACCACCCTGAAGCAGAGCATCATCGGTATCCTTGACCGTCTGGAGCCGAAGAAGATAGTCATTGTAAGCTCTTCACCGCAGGTGCGCTATCCCGACTACTATGGCATCGATATGGCTAAGATGAGTGAATTCATTGCCTTCAAGGCTGCTGTGGAACTGCTGAAGGAGCGTGAGATGCGCGATGTAATTGCCGCCGCCTACCGCAAGTCCAAGGAGCAGGTAGGCCTGCCCAAAGAACAGATGGTGAATTACGTGAAGGAGATTTATGCTCCTTTCACTGATGAGGAAATCTCTGCCAAGATGGTGGAGCTTCTTACTCCGAAAGGGACGAAAGCCAAAGTGCAGATTGTCTACCAGCCTCTCGAGGGGCTGCATGAGGCCTGCCCCAAGCATCCGGGTGACTGGTACTTCAGCGGCGATTATCCTACGCCGGGCGGTGTGAAGCTGCTGAACAAGGCATTTATTGATTATATAGAACAAGTTTATCAATTTTAATTGAATCAATGAGAAATGTAACTCTAATCCTCGACGACGGGAGCCGCTTCCACGGCAAGTCGTTCGGCTTTGAAAAACCGGTAGCGGGAGAGGTGGTCTTCAACACAGCCATGACGGGTTATCCCGAAAGCCTGACCGACCCTTCGTATGCCGGACAGCTGATGACGCTCACCTATCCGTTGGTGGGCAATTACGGTGTGCCGCCTTTTACTCTCGAACTGAATGGGCTTGCCACTTTTATGGAGAGCGAGCATATCCATGCCGAAGCCATTATTGTAAGCGATTATAGCGAAAATTATAGCCATTGGAATGCGGTGGAAAGCCTCGGTGACTGGCTGAAACGCGAACAGATTCCGGGCATCACGGGCATCGATACCCGCGAACTGACAAAGGTGCTTCGCGAGCATGGGGTGATGATGGGACGTATCGCCTTTGATGATGAATCGGATGAAATGCCTGAGGCCTCTTATGCCGATGTGAATTATGTGGATAAAGTTAGCTGCAAGGAGGTTATCCGTTACAACGAAGGAACCGGTAAGAAGAAAGTGCTCCTTGTGGATTGCGGCGTCAAGCATAACATCATCCGCTGCCTGCTGAAACGTGACGTGGAAGTGATTCGCGTTCCCTGGGACTATGATTATACTGGGATGGAGTTCGACGGGTTGTTCATCTCCAACGGCCCTGGCGACCCCGATACCTGCGATGCTGCCGTGCAGCATATCCGCAAGACAATGCAGAACGAGAAACTGCCCATCTTCGGCATCTGTATGGGAAACCAGTTGCTTTCCAAAGCTGGGGGCGCCAAGATATACAAATTGAAATACGGCCACCGCAGCCATAACCAACCGGTGCGTATGGTGGGTACGGAACGTTGCTTCATCACCTCACAGAATCATGGGTATGCCGTAGACAACAACACGCTGACAGAAGACTGGGAACCGCTTTTCATCAATATGAACGATGGTTCTAATGAAGGAATCCGCCACAAACGCAATCCCTGGTTCTCCGCACAGTTTCATCCCGAAGCTGCCAGCGGGCCGACGGATACGGAGTTTCTTTTTGATGACTTTGTGAAGTTGCTTTAGTAAGAGAATTTTATCAAGAATGATTGCGTTTATAATCTCTTGATAATCAGTATGTAAAAGACGGTATAATGAGTCCCATACTGAATGTCATTCAGTCCCAGAGTGAATACCTTTCAGTCCTATACTGAATGCCATTCAATTAGTGACTGATTGTGTAAGGTAAGAGAAAGATAAGGTTTTATTACTACTATTACATTTTTAATAAACAGATATGCAAATGAAAGAAAACAATATAAAGAAAGTCCTGCTGCTCGGTTCCGGCGCACTGAAAATCGGTGAGGCAGGAGAATTTGACTACTCCGGTTCGCAGGCGCTCAAGGCATTGAAGGAGGAAGGCATCTACACGGTTCTCATCAATCCGAACATTGCCACGGTACAGACCTCGGAAGGAGTTGCCGACCAGATTTACTTCCTGCCCGTCACTCCTTACTTCGTGGAGAAGGTGATAGAGAAGGAGCGCCCGGACGGCATCATGCTTGCTTTTGGCGGACAGACGGCACTGAACTGCGGTGTCTCCCTCTATAAAGACAAGATTTTCGAGAAGTACGGCGTGACGGTTCTCGGCACTCCCGTGCAGGCCATCATTGACACGGAGGACCGTGAAATCTTTGTGCAGAAACTGAATGAGATTGATGTGAAGACCATCAAGAGCGAAGCCGTGGAGAATGCGGCGGATGCCCGTCGCGCAGCCCGGGAACTGGGATACCCGGTCATTGTCCGTGCTGCATATGCGCTTGGCGGACTGGGTTCGGGCTTCTGCGACAATGAAGAAGAGCTGAATGTGCTGGTGGAGAAAGCCTTCTCCTTCTCCCCACAGGTGCTGGTGGAGAAATCGCTGAAGGGATGGAAGGAAGTGGAATACGAGGTGGTGCGCGACCGCTTCGACAACTGCATCACGGTCTGCAACATGGAGAACTTCGACCCCCTGGGCATCCATACAGGTGAGTCCATCGTTATTGCCCCGTCACAGACGTTGAGCAATACGGACTATCATAAATTGCGTGAACTTGCTATCCGCATTATCCGTCACATCGGCATTGTGGGAGAGTGTAACGTGCAGTATGCCTACGACCCGATGAGCGAGGACTACCGGGTAATCGAGGTAAATGCACGCTTGAGCCGTTCGTCTGCACTTGCCTCTAAAGCAACGGGTTATCCGTTGGCGTTTGTAGCGGCAAAACTCGGCTTGGGCTATGGCTTGTTCGACTTGAACAACTCTGTGACAAAGACTACAAGCGCTTTCTTCGAACCCGCCCTGGACTATGTGGTCTGCAAGATACCGCGTTGGGATTTGGGCAAGTTCCACGGGGTGGACAAAGAGCTGGGTTCAAGCATGAAGTCGGTAGGCGAGGTGATGGCTATCGGCCGTACTTTCGAGGAAGCCATCCAGAAGGGGCTTCGCATGATAGGCCAGGGCATGCACGGCTTCGTAGAGAACAAGGAACTGGTGATTGCCGATTTGGACAAGGCTCTGCGCGAACCTACCGACAAACGTATCTTTGTCATCTCCAAAGCCTTCCGTGCCGGGTATACGGTGGACCAGGTGCACGAATTGACCAAGATAGACCGTTGGTTCCTGGAGAAGTTGATGAACATCATGGATACCAGCAGGGAACTGCACTCTTTTATGGCTGATGGAGAGTTGCCAATGATTCCCGTGGACTTGTTGCGTAAAGCCAAAGTACAAGGCTTCTCTGATTTCCAGATAGCCCGTGCCCTCGGCTTGGAACAAGCAATGGACGGCGAAGAAGCCATCCTTGCCGTCCGCAATTTCCGCAAGAGTGCAGGCATTCTGCCCGTAGTGAAGCAGATAGATACCCTTGCCGCCGAATATCCCGCACAGACCAACTATCTCTACCTAACGTATAGCGGCACGGCAAATGATGTCCGTTACCTCGGCGACCACAAGTCCATCGTCGTATTGGGCTCCGGCGCCTACCGCATCGGTTCTTCCGTAGAGTTCGACTGGTGCGGCGTGCAGGCCCTGAACACCATCCGCCAGGAAGGCTACCGCAGTGTCATGATAAACTACAACCCCGAAACCGTGTCTACGGACTATGACATGTGCGACCGTCTTTACTTCGACGAGCTCACCTTCGAGCGCGTGATGGATATTCTCGAACTGGAGAATCCCCACGGGGTGATTGTCTCTACCGGTGGGCAGATACCGAATAACCTTGCCCTGCGCCTCGATGCGCAGAAGGTACCTATTCTCGGCACAAGCGCCAGGAGCATCGACAATGCCGAAGACCGTGACAAGTTCTCCGCCATGCTCGACCGCATTGGTGTAGACCAACCCGAATGGCGGGCGCTGACCTCCCTGGAGGACATCAACACCTTTGTGGATAAGGTGGGCTTCCCGGTATTGGTCCGTCCTTCCTACGTATTGTCCGGCGCTGCGATGAACGTCTGTTCCAACCGGGAGGAGCTGGAACGCTTCCTGAAGCTGGCGGCGAATGTCAGCAAGAAACATCCCGTAGTGGTGAGCCAGTTCATTGAGCATGCCAAGGAGGTGGAGATGGATGCTGTGGCGCAAGATGGAGAGATTATCGCGTACGCCATCAGTGAGCATATCGAGTTTGCCGGAGTGCATTCCGGTGACGCCACTATCCAGTTCCCGCCACAAAAGTTGTATGTGGAGACGGTGCGCCGCATCAAGCGCATCAGCCGCGAGATTGCCCGTGAGCTGAACATCTCCGGTCCGTTCAATATCCAGTATCTGGCACGCGAGAACGACATCAAGGTGATTGAGTGCAACCTCCGTGCCAGCCGTTCGTTCCCGTTTGTCAGCAAGGTGCTGAAGATAAACCTTATTGAACTTGCCACGAAGGTGATGCTCGGCATTCCGGTACAGAAGCCGGACAAGAATCTGTTCGATTTGGATTATGTAGGCATCAAGGCGAGCCAGTTCTCCTTCAACCGTCTGCAGAAGGCCGACCCGGTACTGGGTGTGGATATGGCAAGCACGGGCGAGGTGGGTTGCATCGGCAGCGATACTTCCTGCGCCATTCTCAAGGCGATGCTCTCCGTGGGATATCGTATTCCAGAGAAAAATATCCTGCTTTCTACCGGTACTCCGAAGCAGAAAGTGGACATGCTTTCTGCCGCGCGTATGCTTCAGAAGAAGGGGTATAAGATATTTGCCACGGGTGGTTCCAGCAACTTCCTTACGGAGAACGGTGTGGAGAATACGCGCGTCTACTGGCCCAGCGAACCCGAACGCCAGCCGCAGGCACTCGACATGCTGCACCGCAAGGAGATAGACATGGTGGTCAATATTCCGAAGAACCTCACCGCAGGCGAGTTGGATAACGGCTACAAGATACGCCGTGCCGCCATCGACCTCAATATTCCGTTGATAACGAATGCCCGTCTGGCAAGTGCGTTCATCAATGCATTCTGCACGATGACGCCGGATGATTTGGCTATCAAGTCGTGGGCGGAGTACAAATGATGATTTAATTTGCTATCTTTGCTGAAAACTAAGTTCGATGGAAACAATTTTGACCCAATACTATCAATCTCCTTATGGCGAGTTGCTCCTCGGCTCTTTCGGCGATAAACTCTGCCTATGCGACTGGATGCTGAACGAGAAACGTAGAGTAACCGTTGATAAGCGCATACGGCAGGCGCTGCATGCCGATTATGAGGAAGGCACTTCGGAAGTGATTGCAAGGGCAATCATTCAGTTGGATGAGTATTTTGCCTGTAAGCGGACCATATTCGATGTTCCACTGCTTGCAGTCGGAACAGAATTCCAGCGGACGGTGTGGCAGGAGTTGCAGAACATCCCTTACGGAAAAACAGTGTCCTACGGCGAGCTTTCACGAAAGCTGGGCAATCCGAAAGCCGTACGTGCGGTGGCGGCTGCCAATGGGGCAAATGCCCTCTCCATACTCATCCCCTGCCATCGTGTGGTGGGCAGCAACCATACGCTGATAGGCTATGCCGGTGGACTGGCAGCCAAACAAGGGATGCTGGCATTGGAAGCGGACTCTTGCGACGGACCGTCAGGCTCCCGTATAGGACAGCTGTTTTGAGGTCAGGTTTGTTTTTGGTATTCCGCCGGTGTCATCCCCGTCATACGTTTGAAGAACTTCGAGAAGAACGACGGATTGGGAAAGTTCAGTTCGTCTGATATTTGAAACACCAGTAGATTACTGTGTTTCAGCAATACTTTGGCTTCGAGGATAACTGCTTGATTAATCCATTGCATCACGGTTTGTCCGCTTGTTTCACGTATCACCGAACTCAGATAGTGCGGTGTCAGGCATAGCTTGTCGGCATAGAAGTTGACGTTGCGTTCGTGCTTGCTGTGTTGGTTCACCAAAGCGATGAAGCGGCGGAATAGCTCTTCCTGGCGTGAAAGGCGTGCCGGAGTTGACTTGCATGTGTGCTCGTGGATATACTTAAGGTTATAGAGAAGTGAGACAATCAAGTGCTGTACAGCTCCGCGGCGGTAGGGCAAACAATGTAGTATATTCCACAATAAAGAGAAGAAGCTGCTGATGTGTGCCCATTCCTCGTTGTTGCATGAAAGGCGGATTCCGTTTCGTGTATAAGCTTCCGAAAGAATGGAATTCTGTAGTACGGGCAGAAAATTGGCAGTGGGCATGATGACTTGGAATTCGTAGTCGGGACTGACTTCCGATATTTCTATCAGCGAATTGTCAGGGATGATAATAATATCGTGGGCTGTAGCTTCATATTCGATAAGATTGATGGAGATTCGGCCCTTACCTTGCATGATGCGTACAATCCTTCCTTCTTTGGCACGATAAGGTTGCTGGGTGCGGAATAGCCTGAATCCCATTGCTTGAAAACTGATGACCATTCCCAAATCGTCGTTTATAAATCTGTATTCGGAATGTTCTATAAAATCCGGATTGTTGCGGATGTCCTCGAATGCGACGCTTATCGGTTTGTTCTTTTCCATATCTTTCCCTTTATGAATAATGTATATTTCCACCGCAAAGATAATAAAGTGTTCCTATTATTTGTCTTTTTCTACGAAATGTCGTACTATTAGAACATCTTTGCGCACAAATGGATTGTAAGGTTATAGGGTTATGCCTTTATCTTTGCATGTGTATAGAACAAAACCATGTAGAATAAACAAGAAACAGAATGGATATGAAACGAACCGTTTTCTTTTTTACCCTTTCTCTTGCCGCCATGCTGGCACATGCCCAGCTCACGTTGGAAGAGTGCCAGCGCCGGGCGCAAGACAATTATCCGTTGGTCAGGCAATACGGACTGATAGAAAAGGCACGCGGGTACGACCTCTCCAATGCCGGAAAAGGTTACTTGCCCCAGTTTTCCCTATCCGGCAAGGCCACGTACCAGAGTGACATCACCCGGCTACCGGTCGAAATCCCTAATCTCGACATCAAGACTGCTTCGAAAGACCAGTACCAGGTGATGCTCGAAGTGCAGCAGACCCTCTGGGATGGTGGGGATATACGTTCCAGAAAACGATTGACGCGTGCCGCCTCGGAAGTGGAACTGGAAAAACAGCATGTAGACATGTATGCCTTGACTGACCGGGTGAACCAGCTCTTTTTCGGCATCCTGCTGTTGGACGAACAGCTGAAACAGAACAGCCTCTTGCAAGAAGATTTAGGAAGAACCCACAAGCAGGTAGCCGACTATATAGCCAATGGCATCGCCACCCTGAGCGACCTGGATGCAGTCAGCGTAGAGCAACTGAACACCAGGCAGCACCGTGTGGAATTGGAGACCACCCGCCGTGCATACCTCAGCATGCTTGCTGCCTTTACGGGCAAGGACCTCTCTTCCGAAACGGTTTTATTGAAACCGGCTGCCGAAGAAAACATAGACCGGCAGATGAACAACCGTCCCGAACTTCGTTGGTACGATGCGCAGGGAGAGCAACTCCACCAGCAGGAGGCAGCCTTGAACACCCGGTTGATGCCGCGTTTCGGCCTTTTTGTACAAGGGGCATACGGCAATCCGGGATTGAATATGTTGAAAGATGAATTCAACGCCTATTACATGGCGGGGGTGCGCATGTCCTGGAATTTCGGCAGTCTGTATACGTTGAAGAACGACCGCCGCAGGATAGACAATACCCGCCAACAGATAGAGACCGGCCGGGATGTGTTCCTTTTCAACATTCGCCTGCAGGCTACGCAGCAGGATGCGGGCATTGTATCCATGCGCCGCCAGATGGCGGATGATGACGAGATTATCCGTCTGCGTGGGAATATCCGCCGTGCAGCCGAGGCCAAGGTGCAGAACGGGACAATGACCGTGACCGATATGCTGCGGGAGATTACCAACGAAAGTATGGCACGACAGACCAAGGCATTGCATGAGGTGCAGTTGCTGATGAACATCTGGCAGCTGAAATATACGCTGAACAATTAATGACTATAATCCGTAATTTATAACTTGAAATAGTATGAAATCATTGAAATTATTTCCTTTTTTATTTCTCCTTGCCGCCTGTACCGGCGGTACTCCGAAATATGATGCGACGGGAACGTTCGAGGCTACCGAAGTCATCGTTTCTGCCGAGGCGTCCGGAAAACTGCTGAGTTTCGACATCGAGGAAGGCACGACACTGAAAGACGGGCAGGAGGTAGGCATTATAGATACCGTCCAACTCTATCTGAAGAAACTCCAGTTGGAGGCCAGTGTCAAGTCCGTGGAAGGCCAGCGGCCCGATATCCTGAAGCAAGTAGCCGCCACTCAGGAACAGATTGTGCAGGCACGGCGCGAGCGCGACCGCGTGTCCAATCTGCTCCGTGTGGGTGCCGCCAACCAGAAGCAGCTCGATGATGCCGAGTCCCTTCTCGAAGTCCTCCGCAAGCAGCTCGACGCACAGAACTCCACCCTGCGCAACAGTGACCGCAGCCTGACGTGGCAAAGCTCCTCTGTCGGCATCCAGGTGGCGCAGATAGAAGACCAGCTGCGCAAATGCCACATCACCTCTCCGCTGACGGGAACCGTCCTTGCCCAATATGCCGAAGCCGGAGAACTGGCTGCTCCCGGCACCCCTCTTTTCAAAGTGGCGGATATGGAGCAGATTTACCTCCGTGCCTACATCACCTCCGAGCAGCTTGCCGAAATCAAGCTGGGGCAGCAAGTGAAGGTTTATGCGGATTATGGAAAGGAAGTGCGGAAAGAATACCCCGGCATCGTCACCTGGATTTCCGATACGTCCGAGTTCACTCCAAAAACTATCCTGACGAAAGACGAGCGCGCCAATCTGGTCTATGCTGTAAAGATTGCCGTGAAGAATGACGGGATGCTGAAAATAGGAATGTATGGAGGCTGTAACTTTAACTAATATCTCCAAACGTTACGGCAGCGTGGAAGCCCTGCGGGGTGTCTCTCTGTCAGTGGCTCCCGGTGAGCTTTTCGGCATCATCGGGCCGGACGGTGCGGGCAAGACATCGCTTTTCCGCATCCTCACCACTTTGCTGCTTGCCGACGGAGGCTCGGCTTCGGTCTGCGGTCTGGATGTGGTGAAGGACTACAAAGCCATCCGCAGGCGGGTGGGGTATATGCCCGGACGCTTCTCCCTCTATCCGGACTTGACGGTGGAGGAGAATCTCAATTTCTTCGCCACCGTCTTCCACACCACCATCGAGGAGAATTATGATTTGGTGCGCGACATTTACCGGCAGATAGAACCTTTCCGCAAGCGCCGCGCCGGAGCGTTGTCCGGCGGCATGAAGCAGAAACTCGCCCTTAGCTGTGCCCTTATCCATAAACCGGATGTCCTCTTTCTGGACGAACCCACTACGGGCGTCGACCCCGTGTCCCGCAAGGAATTCTGGGGAATGCTTCGCCGACTGAAGGAGCAGGGTATCACCATCATTGCTTCCACCCCCATCATCGACGAAGCGCGCCAATGCGACCGCATCGCCTTCATCAACGAAGGAGAGATAAAAGGCATCGATACCCCCGACCGTATCCTGACACGCTTTGCGGGCATCCTCTGCCCTCCGGGCTTGCAGCACGAACGGGTGGAAAACCACGAAAACAAGGTGATTGAGGTGGAAGGGTTGACCAAGCGGTTCGGTAATTTCACCGCTGTAGACCACATCTCCTTCCAAGTCCATCGGGGCGAGATTTTCGGTTTCCTGGGAGCCAACGGGGCAGGCAAGACCACCGCCATGCGCATGCTTACGGGACTTAGCCGCCCCACCGGCGGCAAGGCATGTGTGGCAGGTTTCGATGTGGCTTCCCAACCCGAAGAAGTGAAGAAGAACATCGGCTACATGAGCCAGAAATTTTCCCTTTACGAAGACCTCAAGGTGTGGGAGAATATCCGCCTCTTTGCCGGTATCTACGGCATCCCCGAAGCGGAGATTGCCCCCAAGACGGATGAGCTGCTCCTCCGCCTCGGGCTGGAAAAGGAACGGGATACACTGGTGAAAAGCCTTCCGCTGGGCTGGAAGCAGAAGCTGGCCTTCTCCGTCTCCATCTTCCACCGTCCCAAGATTGTCTTTCTGGATGAGCCTACGGGTGGGGTGGACCCTGCCACGCGCCGCCAGTTCTGGGAGCTGATTTACCAGGCTGCCGACGAGGGCATCACCGTCTTTGTCACCACCCACTTTATGGACGAGGCGGAGTATTGCGACCGCATCTCCATCATGGTAGACGGCGTCATCCGTGCACTCGACACTCCCGGGGAGCTGAAACGGCAGTTCAATGCCACTACGATGGACGATGTATTCCAACAACTGGCTCGTCAAGCCGTGCGAACCGCCGACTGAAAATCCGTGAAATCCGCATTATCCGAGCCTAAATATAAATATAGACAATGAAACAATTCATATCTTTCATCCGAAAAGAGTTCTTCCATGTCTTCCGCGACCGGCGCACGATGCTGATTCTGCTGGGCATGCCCATCGTGCAGATAATCCTTTTCGGTTTTGCCATCACCACCGAGGTGAAGAACGTGCGTGTGGCGGTGCTCGACCCGTCGAATGACGTAGTTACCCGCCGTATCATCGACCGCATGGATGCAAGCGAATACTTCACCGTCATCCGCCGCCTGCATTCTCCCGCCGATATGGAGGCTTCTTTCGGAAGAGGGGAGATTGACATGGCGCTTGTTTTCAGCGAGCGTTTCTCGGACAAGCTTTATACCGGCGAGGCGCGCGTGCAGCTTGTCTCCGACGCCACAGACCCCAATATGGCGACTATGCAGGCAGGCTATGCCGCAAACATCATCTCCTCTGCCGGGCAGGAGATGCTTCTGCCGGGAGTGCATGCCGCTGCCATCGTACCCCAGCTCAAGCTGCTGTACAATCCGCAGATGAAGAGTGCCTACAACTTCGTGCCGGGTGTCATGGGGCTTATTCTGATGCTGATTTGCGCCATGATGACCTCCATCTCCATTGTGCGCGAGAAGGAGACGGGGACGATGGAGGTCCTGCTGGTTTCTCCCGTCAAACCGCTTTTCATCATTCTGGCAAAGGCGGTGCCCTATTTTGTGCTGTCGTTTGTCAACTTGACCACCATTCTTCTGCTTTCGGTCTATGTGCTCGATGTTCCCGTGGCGGGCAGCTTGTTCTGGCTGGTGGTGGTGTCGCTGCTATTCATCTTTGTCTCCCTGGCGCTGGGGCTGCTGATTTCTACGGTCACCCGGACGCAGGTTGCCGCCATGCTGGTGTCCGGACTGATGCTGATGATGCCCACCATGTTGCTTTCGGGCATGATATTCCCCATTGAGAGTATGCCCGTTATCCTGCAGGCCATTTCAGCTGTGCTTCCTGCACGCTGGTATATCCAGGCGGTGCGTAAGCTGATGATTGAGGGAGTGGATGTTTCGCTTGTGCTGATGGAGGTCGGCATACTTGCCACGATGGCGGTATTGCTGATAACGGTGAGTTTCAAGAAATTCAAGCATCGGCTTGAGTAAAGAGCGGATATGAATTTTATATTAATTATTCAGGCAGAAGAACATAAGGACAAAAGGATACGGGAAATCTGTTCTTTTGTTCTTGTGTCTAAAATCTTTAAAATATCGTCTTATGATAAAGTTTCTCATTGAAAAGGAATTCAAGCAGTTGTTCCGCAACTCCTTCCTGCCCAAGCTGATTTTCATTTTCCCGTGCATGATTATGATACTGATGCCCTGGGCCGCCAATCTGGAGATAAAGAACATCAATCTGAATATAGTGGACAATGACCACAGCGTCTTGTCTCGCCGTCTGGTAGATAAAATCGGTGCATCCACTTATTTCTGCCTGACAGCGCTTCCCGATACATACGATGAGGCTTTGCTGGCCATTGAAGCAGGTTCGGCAGATGTCGTGCTGGAGATTCCCCGTGATTTCGAAAAGGATTGGGTGAAGGGAGAGGCGCCCCGTCTGCTGGTGGCGGCCAATGCCGTGAACGGCACGAAGGGCAGTCTGGGAGGATCCTACTTGTCTTCCATCATCAGTGACTATACCCGTGAACTGGGTTCGGAGTCGTCTTCGCAAGGGCTTGCCGGGAAGCCGCTTCCCCGGGTGGACATCACTACGCAGAACCTTTACAACCCCACGCTGAACTACAAGCTTTTCATGATTCCTGCCCTCATGGTGATGCTGCTGACGCTGATTTGCGGTTTTCTCCCTGCCCTCAATGTGGTGGGCGAGAAGGAGGCGGGCACCATCGAGCAGATAAATGTCACCCCCGTCGGCAAGTTCACTTTCATTGCCGCCAAGCTGATACCTTACTGGCTGATAGGTTTTGTGGTGCTGACCATCTGTTTCGTTCTGGCATGGGTACTTTACGGCATTCTGCCGGCGGGACATTTCCTCACTATCTACGGCATGGCGCTGTTTTTTCTACCGGTGGTGTCGGGGTTCGGGCTGGTCATATCCAATCATTCGACCACGTTGCAGCAGGCCATGTTTGTCATGTGGTTCTTCATGTTTATCCTTATTCTGATGAGTGGTCTTTTCACCCCTATCCACAGTATGCCTGAGTGGGCGCAATGGATTACGCGCATCAATCCGCTACGCTATTTTGTGGAGGTGATGCGTACCATCTATCTCCGTGGTGGCGGATTTGCCGAACTGCTTCCGCAACTGGGAGCCGTGTTGGTCTTTGCATTGGTCTTCAATCTGTGGGCGGTAAAAAGTTATAGGAAAAGCAGTTAACTGATTTTTCTATATTAGCATCCCATTTGGCTTTTTTTCTTGAAGAAAGGCTACACCATTTGCCTTGGATAGCTACACCCTTTTGTGTTTAAGGCTACACCATGAGGAGGAAAAGGTGTAGCCCTTTTATTATGGATAATGAAAGCTGTTTTTTGTGTGGAAAAGGGGGGGCTAGTAGTGATATGTATCTAATGATAAAGACAGCTGTTATACTTGTTAATTAATTGATAGAGTTTATATGATATTTATCAGTTCCCTTATTGGAAAAAACTCTTATCTTTGCACGCGAATAAATAAATATCTTATACCAAAATGAATACACAGACTACTTATCTTGCCTCGAAACCGCATTATGAGATTCTTGACGGACTTCGTGGCGTGGCGGCTGTCATGGTTATTATCTTCCATCTTTTTGAAGCACATGCAGGTGGCAGCCATCTTACTCAAATTATCAATCATGGTTATCTGGCAGTGGATTTCTTCTTCATGCTTTCCGGTTTTGTTATCGGCTATGCTTATGATGACCGTTGGAACCGGATGACCGTAGGCACTTTCTTCAAACGCCGTATCATCCGCCTGCATCCTATGGTGATTATGGGTAGCATTGTGGGCGCTGCCTTTTTCTATTTTCAGGAGTCGCCTTGTTTTCCGCCTATCGAGAATACGTCCATCGGAACAATGCTGTTGGTGATGTTGCTGGGCTGTACTTTGCTTCCCCTTCCGCTGAAGTTCGACATTCGCGGCTGGACGGAAATGCATCCGTTGAATGGCCCGGCATGGTCGCTCTATTATGAATATATCGGTAATATCCTGTATGCGTTGTTTGTACGCAAGTTCAATAAGGTGGCCCTGTCGGTGCTGGTATTTGTGGCAGGGTGTTTTACGGTATACCGTTGTCTGACTGCTCCTGCCGGCGATATTGTGGGTGGTTGGGCCTTGAACTGGGAACAGCAGTATGTGGGTATGGTCCGGCTGATGTATCCGTTCTTCGGCGGATTGCTTCTGTCACGCCTCGGCTGGCTGATACGGCTTGAAAAGCGTGCTTTCTGGTGGTGCAGCCTGCTGATTGTGGTGGTTCTTTCCATTCCCCGTATCGGAGGTGAGGATGGTTACTGGATGAACGGGCTTTACGAGGCTTTCTGTATTATCTGCATCTTCCCGGTCATTGTTTCGATGGGAGCCGGCGGCAAGGTGACCGGTAAGCGCTCTACTGCCGTATGCAAGTTCCTGGGAGATATTTCCTATCCGATTTATATCACCCATTATCCGCTGGTATACACTTATACGGCTTGGGTATGCAACAATAACGCTACAATGGCAGAAGGTATCCCTTATATGATACTTACTTTCGTGGGAGCTGTTGTCCTTGCTTATGCTTGTTTGAAACTATACGACGAACCGGTGCGCAAGTGGCTGACAGACCGTTTTCTGAAAGGGAAGAAGAAATAGTTCCGTATGGCTATGGATATAAAAAATCTCCCGTTGCATTATCTTGTGCAGCGGGAGATTTTCTTTTTAATGGCCGGGCGTTATTTTACGTCGATGAATTTCTTGGCCTTTTCTTTTTCTGCTTCTGTAAACTTAGGCAATGTAATGTTCAACACGCCGTTTTCTACATGGGCGCCAATCTTTTCCTTATCGACATCGTCCGGAAGAATCATGGTTTGCTGGAACTTGGTGTATGAGAATTCGCGGCGCAAGTAGCGGCCTTCCTTCTTTTCGTCCTTGTTGTTCTCTTCCTTGCTTTCTGTTTTCTTTTCCATGCTGATGACCAGATTGTTTTCTTCATCGATGTGAACGTTGAAGTCTTCTTTTGTCATACCGGGAGCAGCCAATTCAACTTTGTACTCTTTTGCTGTTTCGAATACGTTGATGGCAGGGGCGGTGGCATTTGCTTTTACCATCCAATCATTGTCAAAGAAATCATTAAAAATACTCGGTAACCAATTTTGGTTTCTTCTTACAGGCATCATAGTTATAGTCTCCTATTGTTTAAGTTAAACATGCTATTTAGTTTTGAACTCCGGTTCTTTGTCTTCGGGTGTCTGCCTTTTGGGCTTTTCACCGTCCGTTTCTTGAACCGTCGTTCGCTAACTATATTGCAAACCTTATGCCAACCGGTTTTTGTTGACTCTATTGACTATTTGTCATTAAAAATCTGACTTATTTGCTTGTTTAATGCCATTTTGCTATCTTATTTATTTAAAATTGATAGATTTTCAGACTAATTTAAAACGCATTCTCCAACGCTTGGCTTCTTCGCTCCAATCGTGGCTGATGATTTTGAAGGTTCCGATTTCTGATGTATTCTCCACATGTACTCCGATGCAGAGGCATTCGTCGTAATCGCCTACTTTTACGACACGTACCGTTTCCGAAGCACCATCGGGCAGGCGTTCCAAGTCGAAACGTCCTTGCGCTTCCTCTTGCGTAATGAATTCTGTTGTGACGGGCAGCTGTCGGGCGATTACCTCGTTTACGACCTCTTCCAGCTTCTTTATTTCTTCTTCCGTGGGGCAGGCGGCAAGACGGTAGTCCAGCTTGCTTTTCTTCCGTTCTATGTGTGCTGATATGGAGCGGCCGCAACCGAATAACCTTATCATGGTTTGGTTGATGATGTGCTCCGTTGTATGCATAGGAGGGTACTCCTGCTTGTTGTGGTCATTGAGATGAGGTTGTTGTTCCATGTATAATTTCAATAGTTGATATATAATTTGATATTTTATCGTTTGAGGTTGGCCAGCACTTCTTCTTTCAAGATGCTGTATATATGTATATCTGTATATTCTCCAGAAGCCAGCAGTTCTCCGCAACGTTCTGTTCCCTCATGGACGAAACCGAGGCGAACTGGTACCGCGTTACTGGCTGCATTGCCCACGGCACAGCGAATTTGTATCCGCTTTATCTCTTTTTCTTGTACGGCCCACAGACACAGCTTGCGGACACTTTCAGTAATGATGCCCCGGTGCTGGTATTCCGGCAGTAGCCAATAGCCGAGTTCTGTACGGTGGTTGTCGAAATCGGAGAAATGGAAACCTATCAGTCCGCAGATTTCATGCTGCTGGTTCCAAATACCGAATATAGGTTCATTTCGTTCGGCAGGAGCAGATAGTACCTGACGTAAAAAAGCTTCTTCATCAGCTGTTGTGCGCATATTATCCACAAATGGCAGCCATGTTCTTAAGTAGTCCCGGTGTGTGTCGATGGCATGGTAGATGGCTGCAGCATCTTCTATTCTGATTTCCTGCAGATAAATGTCCGGAAGGATGGGGAAGGAAATGGGAGAGGAGAGGATATGTACGTCCCCTGATTGGGAAAGCTGTATCCTTTCCTTGATTTTTCCCCAGGCATGTGTATCGAACAGACAGCTTTCGCGAATGGTGTGATACATCTCCTTGAACCGGGACATGGGGATAGTGAAGCTCAATAAGTCCGCTTCGAAGTATGGGCGGACGGAGGGGTCGAAGAATCCCAGGAAAGTGCGTTTCCCTTGTTTCCGGTTTTCAATGATGGTTTGGGTAATGACGGAGCAACAGCCGGAACCGAATGGGGCTGCCACGGCATCCAATGCATTGTTGTCGAAGAAGGTCCATGTCACCAGTCCGGATAGAATGTCGGGAGTTGGCAGGAACAGCACGCCTTCCACCTCGTCAAAGGAAGGTATCTTGTCTATGCGGGCAAAATGCAGATAGGCTTTGTCCGCTTTGGGAATCTGTAGCTCATTGACAAAATCTACCACCATTTCGGGAGTTTTCTTGTATTTCTCTTTCAAGGAGACAAAACCCGGGACGCGCTCGGGCATTTCTGTAAATCCGGTATAGAACTTGCCTCCTCCGCAGGTGATTGTTTCGTTGCTGAGACTGACGGTTTTGCCGTCTCTGACTTGTTTCATGCATTTGAAGAGACAACCGGTTACTTTCTCTGTAGATGCCTCCATTCGGTCTGAATACCAAAAGGCGATGGGGAGTTCGGCGTGTTGGCCGAAAGCTTCCTGATAATTGGCAATAAATGTGTGTATATCCATGATGCTCGGATGATATTTATGATATGGTCTTTCTTTGGATTTTCCGTAAAGGTAATTCAATATTTTGATTCTTTTGCTTGCAGTATGCCTTTTTATCACTCTGCTTTCGAGC